>Ga0208456_1000283_pt1 | contig 40072 bp, 47 predicted proteins | sample June2015DPH_4_10_2_FD_184691 | JGI IMG/M metagenome (GOLD analysis project Ga0208456, IMG submission 184691) | Peatland microbial communities from SPRUCE experiment site at the Marcell Experimental Forest, Minnesota, USA - June2015DPH_4_100... | ecosystem: Environmental > Terrestrial > Soil >... | reverse complement strand
CCCTTTTCGATGCGGGTCGCTCTAGTGGAGCACCAAGCCTATATGGAATCCTCTTGTAGGATTCCTTCCCTGGGAGAGTCTAGATTAATGGCGCAAATGGAATACTCCGGAAGGGCCTTACCGGGGATGGACGGAAAAACTGAAGGTAAGTATGCTTTGACAGGGGATTTGTCACGCGCCGCCGTATCAGGGAGAATGTGTGGGAAGAGACGGGAAGAAACGAGATAATGTGAGATAATAAGGCTTTAAAAGGGCTTTCATATTTTTCGCGGCGCGGGGATCGAGGTTTGTCAAAGAATGTTGAAAACTCAGTGTTAGTGACAGGGAATTTCTCAAAGCACGTAAGGGCGCAAAACGTAAAAAACAAGGATAAGAGCGGACATACGGCAAAAACGAGCAATTGCAAAGGTGTCACCCTGGCGCAAAGGTGTAAACCAAAAAGGTGTAAACCTCCAAAAAGATGTAAACCGGCTCACAATATTTTGAAACCATTACAATAATAGTGAATAGAGGAGGCGCCCTGCGAGGAGTCCGGGTTTACACCTTTGATGGAGGGGGGATGAAAAACTTTTTGAGTTTTACGTAATTTTTGGTGCGGCGACGGGGCGCACTTTTCACAAGCTCCGAGTTTCTATCATGAAAATGCAATTTATGAGAGGGGATAATACCGAAGGCAACCAGTTTCCTCAACTTCCTTGATTTTACTTAGGATAACGGCGGCCGGTAGAAAATATTTCCCAATGTCCGCCTTCATATCCACGGTCGCACGTAGTAACTCCTCCTTCTCGATCCCCGGCTGCTCCCTTACCAATGATTCAATCTTTCCAAAAATATCTCCCACCGCGATATATTCAGGATCTTCCACTATAAATTCTTCAAAGGCGTTCCGGGCGTCTTCCAATTCCTGGGCGAAATAACCCTGCTCGGCATACTTCGTAAATATCCAAACAGCCCACAAAAAATCCTCTCGTGCCTCTTTATATACTCCTGATCGCCGTATTCGCCTCGCGCGAATCATTGTATCTAACGCCGCCCGTCTTTCCCGCAACCTTTTCCACTCAGCCGCACTTTTCATTGGTATTAATGCGGCAAGCATTTTCTCGACCGCTTCTATTTTTATCTGATCTCCCTCGATAAACAATGATCCGATATTGGCCATTATCGCCCTTATTCGACCGTCTTCTATATGCAAGGCTTGTTCAACGAGATTTTCAACGAAGCGCCGTTCCGTGGGGAACTTCGCCGGAAACCCGTCGTGGGCTCTTTTAACGAGAGTCATATCAAACATCTGCCCGGCGCCCCCTTCCAACCATTCCTTATCTACCGCAAAAGTCCCGCACATACTAAGAATAAGTTGTTTCGAAGGCTCGTACTTACCCTTTTCCAACTCCGAGACATAAGGCCCTTTGATTCCCAGACGCTCAGCAAACTCGCGTTGTGTTAGCTGAAGGTATCTTCTTATTTCGCGGATGCGATCCCCGATAGCCTGCATATATTTCGTACTACCTACTTTTTACTTGACATGTTCTGTCACCTATTATTATTATTAATCAACATGCTGACCGAACAAGGGAAAAAAATAAAAGCTTTAATGGCTCTTGCCGGTATATCCGGCGCGGAAATTGCCCGGACGCTTGGTGTCCATCGATCTGCCGTCAGCAAGGTGGCCGACGGCGTAATGAAATCCCGGCGAATCAGGGAGGCCATAGCAAGGGACCTAAAGACCCGCGTGCATGATCTCTGGCCCGATCCAGGTGTCAACCGGTGATGGCGCGGGCGTCTCATAGACACAGTTTAAAGCACCTTGAGGGGCGGCGTCTATACACAAAATGAAAAAACTTTTAGACCATATCCGGCAAGGTTCTCTTTTTCTCTCTCACAACAGGGGCAAACTGGCATCGATCAACAAAACAACGATCCTTCCGGGATCACTCAATTTCGATTGCCAGATCCGGGAGATAGTTTCCGAGGGCCTGAAAAACTCGCCGCTTAGCCGTCACCAAGTTGCGGCCGAAATGTCAGCTCTCTTGGGAAAAGAAGTCGCAAAATCTACGCTCGACGCCTTTTCAGCCGAAAGCAGAGGAAATCACCGCCTCCCCGCTTGTTATGTCCCGGCATTCTCGGTTGTCACGGGCGACATGACCGTCCTATCCGCCCTTTGCGCGGCCGTGGGTGGCGCCTTTCTTCCCGAAGCGAAAAGCCTATCCTTGGAGTTGGACAGGATTCGAGGGGAGCGGCGGGAACTTAAAGAACGCGAGCAACTGATAAGGCAACTGTTGGCAGCGCTCGAGAAGGACAAACGATGACGGAGAGTGATCTTCGGCCGATTATACAAAAATGGTTGACAACCCGCGAGCTGGGCGGCTTGTTGGGGCTAAAGGGCGATACGATAAAGCACAGGGTCCAGCGAGGAATATACAAGTCCGCTAGAAAAGTACCGGGTAAAGGCGGCGCCGTCTGGCTTATAAGCGTATATGACGAGGCTTTGCCAGTCGAGATACGTCAGTTATACGAATTACAGGTAAATGGGTCTCAACCCCGATGTTTCTTGTCTATCCGGGAGGCGCAAATAATCAGGGTTTCCCTTGAAGATACCAACCGGCTATTGCGTCAGCTGTTGGAGCACCAGACCAATATCCTAAAGCTACTGAGCGGGGAATGAGTTGAGCGGATCTCTCAGTATAACCACAGCCCTTGAAGAACAGGTCTGGCTGTCAACGAAACAGTCAGCTGCTATGCTCGGTATTTCTAAGGTAGCGCTCCTCAAGAAGAGAAATGCCTTTATAACCAAGTATCTTCCCGGCAACGGAGGCCGTCAATGTTTCTTTCTGTTATCATCTCTTCCGCAAGACGCACAGCTAACATACCGTCAATCTTTACAGTTCCATAAGGGCGGTCTACCCGTGGCGGACGGGCATAAGGGCTCGGTTGTCTCCGGGCCATCCGCTATGTCCATTGCCTCCGGGCGGGGAGCTTCCACCCTCCCCGCCCTCCCTTCTCCGTCGATCCCCGAGAAGCTCCGAGCTATAGCCCTTGCTCGCTTTGACCTCGTTAAAGCGTGGAAAGAGCACAGGGCGCTTTACGGGTCTCCTAAGAGCCTTCTAAAGGCCGATAGGGACTTTGAAAAAGCATATAACACCGGCCGATTGCTTCCCGACGTGTTTAAAGTGGTCGGATCGGTTGATATCAGGAGCATCAAAAGGTGGGGTCAGGCCCTCAATGGTACAGACGACTGGACCCGCCTGGTCCCCGCCTGGAGCTGCGAGAGGCGCGAACCATCGCTCACCGATGATGAAAAACAGATTTTCCAAGATTGCCTATTACAGCCCAACCGGCTTAAGATCGGCGAAGCAACGAAAATAACAAAACAGGTCCTTGCCAAACGAGGCGCGCTCCCCCCTTCGTCTGATAGAAACTTCCGCCGCTGGGCCGAGTGGTTTAAGACGAACAACGGCCCTATTTGGACTCTTATGCGCGACGGAGAAAAGGCCCTCCGCGAAACGCAGATATTTTCTATTCCGAGGGACACGTCCAGGATCGCCGTGGGAGACATCATAGTCGCAGACGGCCACCGCCTAAATTTCCAGGTCATGAATCCGTTTACCGGGAAGCCATGCCGGGCAACGCTTCTGGGCTATAAAGACTGGAAGAGTGGCAACCTTGCCGGCTTCGAGATCATGGTTGAAGAGAATACGCAATGCATCGCTTCGGCTCTTCGACAGACGATAATACACCTCAGAAAAGCGCCGAAAGTCGCCTATCAGGACAATGGGAAAGCCTTTCGCGCCAAGTTTTTCACGTCAACGGAAAATCTCCAGGAAGTCGGCATTAGCGGACTTTTCGGGAGGCTCGGTATAACTCCCGTCTTTGCGGCCCCCTATAACGCCAAGGCAAAGCCCATAGAGCGCTTCTGGAAGGAGTTTACCGGGAAATTCGAACGCCTCCTCCCGAGCTTTACCGGATCCTCCGTCGAGGATAAGCCCGCTTGGATGCTTAGGAACGAGAAATTTCACAGGCAGGCGCATAACGGCTATGTACCGACGATAGAAGAGACAGTCGATATGGTCAACGCCTGGATTCGGGACTATTGGGAGAAACAGCCATGTCCGCATGCCAAAGGTAAGACGATTGGCGCGGTGTTTCACGAAGGCCAGGGGCCCGGCGTCGACCTGGCCGCCCTCGATGACCTTATGCTCGCCGTGGAGGTCAAGAAGATCGGGCCGAACGGAATAAGGTTCCTTAAGGCCGATTATTACGACGATCAACTCTTCGGGCTCCGCGAGCGTGTTGTAATCCGATATTCACTCTCCGACCTTACCTCTGTTCGGGTCTATGATCTGGACGGGCATTTCATCTGTGCCGCGAATCGGTTTAACCCTGTCCACCCCATGGCCGCCCAGCTCGGCGATGCGAAGGATCTGGCCGAGGTAAAGTACCTGCAGAAAAAGCAACGGAATCTCCATAAGGCGGTAGTCAAGGCGGCCCGAGAAATGATCTCGGCGAGGAAAGACGAAGCGCTGCCATGGAATGATGTTATCGCGGTGCTTCCGAAGACCCCCGACAGTCCGGAGGCGGCAGCGCCGCAGCCGGTTCCCCTTGAACGCCATATTCCTGTCGAAGCCCTTAAAAAAGAATCGCCGGCGCCCGAAGGCGTAACCGGGCAGCCCGACAGGCCGGAATATTGGCCGCTTGACGGCGGCATAACAAGGTATAGATGGCATGAAGAACACGGCTATACCGAGGAAGATAGGGCCTGGTTTGATAACGAATTCAAGCTCAGCTCCGCATATCGCATGCTTGTTATCGAGCCCGAAAAAGACCGGCTTCGCTACGAGAGGGAGAGGGCAGAATCAGAAGAAAAAACCTGCGACTCGCGGGCAACGGGTCACGGGCATATAACACGGACAGGAGGACTATAGCACATGAGGAAAGCCTTTGCAATCACTTCGAACGTCGAGCGGTTTGTTGGAGCGATGGAAAACCTTCTAAGACGAGACTCGGGCGTGCCCGGCATGGCGCTCCTTTACGGGGACCCCGGCCTCGGCAAGACAAGGACCTCTATATGGTGGGCGCTCAAGAATGATGGGGTTTTCATCAGGACGAAGAAGGTTATGACGGCGCGGTGGCTCCTCGAGGAGATTGTCGCCGAGCTGGGTGAGGCGCCCATGTTTAGGACTGCCGATCTCTTCCGGCAGATCGAGGACAAGCTGATGGAGCGGCCGCGCACGATCATCGTTGATGAGATTGACTACTTTGACGCCCGCATGATCGAGACATTGCGCGATATTCACGATGTTTCCGGCGCCCCCGTCGTTTTGATAGGAATGGGGCAGGCGGAAAAGAAACTGATGCGCTACAAGCATCTTTTCGACCGCCTTTCCGAGATAATACGGTTCTCCGATCTGACCCTTAAGGACATTGCCACCATCGGGGACCAGCTCTGCGAGGTCGCTCTTACCGAAGATGCAATCTCTTTCATTTATTCGGACACAACGCGATTTCGCAAGCTTATTGTATGGCTTTACCGGGCAGAGATGTTCGCAAACGCCAACGGCCGGGAAAAGGTTACGAGCGCTGACCTGGAGAAGGTAAAGCGATGACAATGAACGAGCAGGTGTGGAGCTTTATAAGGTGGACAAAAAGATTCACGCGAGAAGAGCTGTTCGTGACAACAGGTTGTGAAAGAGCGAATGCTAATCACCTCATCGCCGCGCTGAAAATGGCGGGGTATATCAAAGTGACGGCCACCGAGCGGACGCCTGCCGGGCAACGCCGGCCGGTTTATGAGCTTGTCCGCGATACGGGCGTGAAACCGCCGAGACTGGTTCGAAGTCTGTATGACCCCAATACCGGCGAGATCTTCACCCCAGACCTGGAGCCCCAGGCCCCAGGTCTGCCCGAGTCGCGGAGGAGGCCCCGGAAATGTGGATCGAGATCCTGAAAAGACAAGTAGAGAAAAAAGGCGGGAAACAGGTCGCGCATGAGCTGGGGATCGGAAGGAGCACGGTCAGCCTTCTATGCCAGGCAAAGTATCCGGGCAGCACCAGGAGGATGGAAGAGCGGATCGCGGCGATCTATGGCAAGGACGGTAAGATAGACTGTCCCGCCCTCGGCGAGATAGACCCCTCGACGTGCGTGGATACATGGAATAGGGCAAAAAACATAGGCATGAAAGCGAGCAACCCGGAGACCTTGAGGCTCTACAAGACGTGCATGAGCTGCACGATAAGGAGGGTACAGGGATGAGCGGGAGACGGATGATTGCGCCTTTTCAGATCAAAATGATCCATGTGTTCAAATCGCTTCTTAATCGCGACGATAAGACCTATCGGGGCGCCCTGAAGGAGCTTTACGGGGTTGCCTCCTCGAAGGAGCTGACGTATGCCCAGGCCGCGCAGTTTATAGGGCAGCTCCAGGAGGCGGCCGAGAGGTTCGGTCTGTGGAGTCCGGGAAGCTATGCCGAAAAGCATAAGACCCTCGGCCAAAGGGTCAACATGGCTACGCCGGCGCAGCTGCGCATGGTTGAGGAAATTTGGGCCGAGCTTTACCCGGAGCCCGACGAACGAAAGCGGGAAGCTGCGCTTAATGCTTATCTTTTTAGGTTCTTTAGGGTCTCGCATCCTCGCTTTCTGGACGACCAAGTCATCAGCAAGGTCCTTCATGCTCTGAAAGAGATGCAGGCGAGGAAAGACAGAACGGCCAGGAAGCCCGTAGAGCGTACCGTAGGCCCCGAGACGGAGGGTAAGCGCGGCGGTAGCCGGTAAAGCCAAATTTAACCGATTCTAACGAGGTCACAGGGGAAATTTTGACCATGGCAGACAGGGAAACAAAACAGCAGATTCAAAGAACACAAAAAACCAAACAAGGGAGAAAGGACATGGACGACTTTTCAAAATTGCCGGAAAGCTTTAGAAAGGCGAACGATGCAACGGACAGCGAAATGTCCAGGATGGAGAACCTGCTTATAGCTTTCAGGTTCGCGGCGCTATGGGACAGGGAACATCCGAGCCTGGAAGGGCCGGCCTGGTCCTATTTTTTCGAGGAAACATTGGCTGAGCGCGCTCTTGCTCTCGCGGTAAGGGCGTCAGAACTCAAGGAAGTATCCGCGAGGATCGCGACCGCTGAAGACGGGGAGAAGATTCGAGGCGCCGGCTTGGTCGTTGTAAAGGAGGTTTCCAAACTACAGGACCTTCTTAATCTCCTCGATGCAGCGGGGATAAATCTCGATGAAAAAGGCCCCGACGAGAACGTGAATTTCGCGACGGCTTTTGAGATCCTCCTCGACTCCATTGCCAGGATCAGGGAAGCATGCAACAAGGCGTGGGAGGTCGTTACAGCGCCATATAAACAGGCCGGCGCACAAAAGGAAAACAGCGGAGGCATCATTGAGCAATAGCCAGGCTTCTCTTGAGGCTCCCCTCCAGGGGCCGTCCTCATTCAACGGCGAGGAACGGCTCTTAAAGATGTTCATCCGGGATGTGCGGAAAATTCCCATGCTATCGAAGGACGAGGAGCGCTCTCTCATGGCGGGCGCAGCTGCCGGCGACAAGGATGCGCAAAACAAGCTCGTTGAAGCAAATTTGCGCTTTGTTATCAAGACGGCTCTCGAATTCTGGAGCCTCGCTTCCGGGCTTTCCCTCATGGATCTTATTCAGGGAGGCGCCCTCGGCCTCATGAGGGCCGTCCAGGCGATTGACCCAGATCGAGGCGTCCGGTTCCTCACCTATGGCGCGGTCGCCGTCCGCTGGGGCGTCTTGCGGTGCATTGCGGATCATCGAAGGTACCAAAAATATGTCCGTCTCTCGCTTGACGATCCTCTTTTCGAAGACGATGGAGACGGCAAGGGCGAGACCCACTTGGACCGCTTATGCGCCGGCGAGTCCCCGGCCGATCTCGGCGCCCTTCATGGTCAGCTGACTGCCCTTGTAGACCGCCTGAGAGAACGGGACCGGGAAGTCATCCGAGGCAAGTTTTACCAAGGCGCGACACTAAGCGAGCTGGGGCGGCTACTCTGCTTGAGCAGGCAGAGAATTTGCCAAATTGAGGCCAGGGCCTTATTTCTCCTTCGCCGGGTTATCCGCGATAACGATCCTTTGTGTTGTATGTCGAGGGGACGATGCTAAAGGAAAAGTCGGGAAACAGCGAAGGAATCAAAGCACTCGAACGCCTCGCTTCGCTTTTACCGAAGATAGAAAAAATTGACGCTACACTCGGGGCGCCGGAAGCCACGGAAGCCGGCCCCGAGGGCTTTTCACCGGATGCGCCACTGAAGGCATTAAGATTGTGCGCCCTGGCCGAAACGCAGCTCTCAGTTGCCGAGAAACTTTTGAAATGAAGGAAGCTATTGAACCAAAAACCATCGTCGCGATTCACACCGTGGTAACTGCCCTCTCTTTATCTGGAACCGTCTATAGGGCTTGTCTTGAAAAGCGTTATCAGGTCCGCACTTCGAAGGCCCTGACGGAAGCCCAGGGCAGAGATCTCGTCAAGCATCTCAATAACCTGAAATCTCGCAAAAACACGCCTCGCTTGAGCTGCCGCCTTTGTATGCCTTCCCCGAGAGACGGGAAGGCCGCTATACCAGCGGAAACCATTTACCCGGCCAGTCCCGAGCAGCTCGACATGATCGAGGACCTTAAGGAGGCCATTGAATGGAGCCATTCGGACGGCTTCCGCCGCTGGTTGCTCAAGTACTTTGCATTAAGCGAAATAGAATTCAGCCCGCAAGCCTCCGCCGTGATCTTTGCCCTGCAAAAACTCCTGAAATCCCAACATAAATGCTCTGCCTGTAAGCTCAACCCAAAAGCAACGGAGAAAAGAACAGATGATCGGTCCCTTTAGCAAGACTTCCGGCCTTTTTGCCAAAGTCGTTGAAATAACCGGTGACGAGATCGCCTTAAAGATATGTGAAGAATTAGGCGGGCTCGTCCTGGCAATCCCAAGGGCAGGCGGATTTTACCGCGAACAGCGCGACGCCGCTATCCGCGCCGACTACGACCAGGGCGTCAAGGTGCCTGGCCTCGCAAGGAAACACCATCTTACGTCCCGACAGATTTACAATATCCTGGGCAAAGCAGACCCCGAGCCGAGGAAAAACACGATAAAAGAGGAGGAATAAACGATGATTGTCGAGCAGGCAGCAACACAAGTCCGGGACCGTCAGGCGACCCTTGATGAGTTATTGAAACAGCAAGAAGCAGTTTCCGATGCTCTTTCTGCCTTCAGGCTGGAGAGAACCAAAGCCATCAAGCTGCTCGCCTCTGGCGATTCGGCCCAGCGCCGAGCAGTTAGGAAATACGATGACCAGATCGAGATGAAGCAGCTCCATCTTGAAGGTTTGCACGGCCTGATCGCCGATGCCCGTGCGGATCTCGCCGCCGCAGAGGAAGAGTTAGCGCAGGCACAGGCCGAATTTGAAAAGGAGTTTGCCGCCTTTGTTCGCAGGCGTGAGGAGGAGGGACTCAAGGAAATCCTCGCGGGACTGCCGAAGAGACTGGATAGAATATATGACAAATACGCGGATCTGTGCCGCGAGCTTGCAGAGCTTCAGATCGCCCAATATCTATACGAGGACCGAGCGCCGGAAGAGGCCAGAACGGTACTGGGCCAGTTCATAAAAGGGCTACCGGCGGCAATCGACGAGCGTATGGGCCGGCAACAGTTTCGAGGAGTGGTCTCGAGGCTGGTTTTTGGCGTCGGTCCTATGATACCGGCTGGGCCGGAATTGTCCGGTGCCCTCACCCAGGCCTTTGCGGGCCGGGTCGTCCCTGGACTCTTGAACGGGGTACAGGTGGCTGCACTGCGCCGGGAAGAGCGCAGAGAGTCATTAAGAAAAGAGTTCCTGGCAATAAAAAAAACAAAGTGAGGAGGCCTAATTATGAATCCGTTTAAAATTGTGCATCGGGTCGGGACATCAGAGGAACAGCGGAAGGTATTGAGAGACCAGATCACGGCCGAGCAGACCGAATTTTACCCCCCTAAAGTACCTCCTGTCGAGGGCGATAGTGATGTCCACGTCACCTCAGCTGAGGACCTTGCAGCCACCATACGAACCGCCGAGGGATACGAGGATCCGGCTAAGGACCAGGGATAGAGGAGGTTCGCACGATGGAGACCGCGAATAGCAAGAATCCGAAGGCCGCTCCGGCCGGTTCGGTCCAGGGCAAGAAAGCGAAATATGACAGGATTGAAAAAGAGAAGGGAGGCCAGGCGGCCGCCCTGGAAATGATCAGAGACATTCACAGGTCCGGCCAAGTACCTGTGAGGTAAAGGCCCCACAGGGCAAAAAGGAGGCTTTCGATGCAAAGTGAAAACGGCAACAAAAACGAAACGAACGTGGCCGGCCCGACGCTCATAGCCGGAGCGGAGATATCCAGCATTAATCCGGGCGCTATCTGGCCGGAAACTAACCAGGTCCCGGCCGATCCCAACCGGGAAGCAGCGCTCAAAGAGATCGGAGAGCTATGGAAAACGCCCTTTAACACGTTTCTCCCTCTCGCAGGCGTAACGAATACTACCGGACAAGAGGAGGGCTGAGCAAATGGCAGGTGACGACAAGCTCCGCGTAGAGGTAACGGCCGATTCTTCCGGCCTCAAGGACGGTCTCTCGCAGGCAAAGAGCGCCGTCGCCGATGCGGCGGCAGGCTGGGAGTCGACGTTCAAGGACGCCGAATCCGCCATGTCGGGAAGCGCGGCGAACATGGTCAAGAGCATAATGACCATCGGCCCCGCCGTCGCAGCCGCGGCCGCCGCCTTCTCCGCCTTCGAGGGAGCGAAAGCGGCCGTGGAAGGCTTTACTACCTATGCCGGCAACGTAGAGCGCATGTCCGAGGTCCTCGGCATATCCACAGAGGCCGCAAGCGGTCTCAACGCCTCCTTGCGCGTCCTCGGCGTCTCCAACGACGAATACATCTCCGCCATGATGCGCATGGAGCGCCAGGTCAAGAAAAACGAGGAGGTCTTCACCGCCCAGGGCGTCGCCGTCCGCGACGCGAGCGGCGCTTTCCTGCCCCAGACGCAGATATTTCAGAACGTGATCGACAAGATGCAGGAATACAAGGCCGGAGCCGACCAGGTGCAGTTCGCCATGGACATGCTCGGCGCCAGGGGCGCGGACCTCGCCTTCCGCTTCATCCACCTCAAGGAGGCCACCGAGATAGCGACTCCCATAATGAAACAGCTAGGCCTCGAGATGGGCCAGAACGCAGTCGAAAGCGCGCGAAAACTGGAAATGCAAAGCAGGGCTTTGGGCCTTGTATGGGACGGAATAAAAGTAAAAATAGGCGAAGTGCTTGTGCCGGTGATCAAGGCCCTTATTCAAGCCTTCGACTGGCTTAAGATTGCCGCCGAAGCTGCCGGCAACTCTTTTAAGGCAATATTTACGGCGATCTATGATCAGCTATCAGGCGTCGGCAAAGCTGTTGCTTTGGCCATAAAAGGCCACTTTCAAGACGCCCTGGCTGCCATAAAAGAAGGAAACAAGGCCGCAGAAGACGAAATGCGTGCCATGATGGAGCGGAACACCGCACTATGGGATGAATATGCGAGACGCGCCGCTGCGCCGGATAAGTCGCCGGCAAAGACCAGCGGCTCGAAATCCTACACGCCTCCGGAGACCGGCGGCACCCAAAAGTCCCGCCTGCCCCAATGGGAAGAAGAGCTGCGCGCCCGCGAGGTCGCCGAGGAGCGCTTCTTCGGCCTCTCCATCAGCGAAGAGAAAGCCTTCTGGGAATCGAAGCTCGCCATCTCGAAAGCGGGCAGTGAGGAGTATACCGCCGTCAAGAACAAGCTCGATCAGGCCCTCATAAAATCCGGCCGCGACTCCTTCGAGCAGGACCAGAAGAACGCCAAGGAGAGCGCCGCGATGCAGGCCTCCCTGGCCGCCGACTCCCAGAAACGCCTCGAGACGGAAATCAAGGTCTCCGACAGCGCCGCGAAGGCCCGCGAGAAGGAGATCGAGACGAAATACAAGCTCGGTCAGACCTCCGTCGCCCAGGAGATCGCCCAGCTCCGCCAGGTGGAAGACCAGCGCTATAACATGGAACATGCCGCGCTGCTACAGGAGATCGCCCAATACGACGAGAACGACAATCAGTTTACCGCCCTCCAGAATAAGATGCTCGAGGCGAAGCAAAAGAACCTCGCGGCTATGAAGGCCCTCGACGACAAGTACGCCACGGAGACGATGCAGACCTGGCAAAAGGTCACCTCTCCGATCAAGAGCGCCTTCGACGGTATGTTCCAGGGCATCATGCAGGGCACCCAGACCTTGAGCCAGGTGATGATGCGCTTTCTGGAGAACATCGCCACGGCCTTTCTCAAGATGGGCTCCGATATCGCCATGAAGTGGATCGAAAACCAGGCCATGGCGGCCCTCGGCGTCATGGCTGCAAAGAAGACCGAGGCCGCCGCAGTCATCCCCGCAAATGCGGCAGAAGCCGGGTCCGGCGCCGTCGCGGCCACGGCTGCGATCCCCGTGGTAGGCCCGGGGCTTGCGCCTGAGGCCGGCGCGGCGGCTTTTGCCGAAGCTCTATCATTTGAAGGCATGGCCTTGGCCGCAGCCGGCTACGACATCCCCGCCGGCATAAACCCGCTGGTCCAGGCGCACGCCGAGGAGATGGTCCTCCCCGCCCACCTGGCCGAAGGCATCAGGGGCCTCATCGGCGCGAACGGCAGGCCCGCGGGTGGCGGCAACAATTACGGCCACACGTTCAATATAAGCAGCATCGGCCCTAAAGAGACGGCTGCTGCCCTTAAGCGGGCCTTGCGGATGGGTTATAGATGATGAGAGGCCATTTCCCACTTTTACCCCACCAGGTCCGTCGATCGATAGGGTCGTTTCCCACTTGCGGGGTAGATTCGCGCCAGGATCCTGCTGTCGTCTTCCCACATCGAGGGGAAACTGATTGATTCAACACGGAGGAAAAACAATGGGCGAAGCTGAGGCCGCAAGGAAAACGACGTTAATTAGAAATGTATACCTCGCCGCTTTCCTCGCCGTGCATGACATAGAGGTCAAGCCGATCCAGGTAAACGATTGGGTTTGGTTCGAGGTTCTCAAAGACGAGAAGACGGGTCAGTTAATGCGGGACTGGAACATTGGGGCTTTTGTTCCCGCGCGCAAATTTGCAGAGGCTATTATAGCGCTACGCAACCAGATCATAGGGATCAGGAGGAGGGCATAAGCGATGTCCGATCTGCGTCTTGTATCTTTTAGCGCCGAGCACGGCCTCGAGGTCCTAAAAAGCAATCCTGATCTCCCAGGCAGCGATGAAGATTGGACGCACAGATGCCGCGTGCTCGAGCAATATGGATGTGGGGCAACGATTCTAGATGGGTCTACCCCTGTCGCCTGCGCGATCATACTCGTCATGCCGCCTTGGATAGGCAACTTGCAGGTTCTCCTTCGGCCCGGTACGCCTGTGCTTCCCCTGGCCGAGGCCATTACAGGATTTCTCTCCATCACCGTTGACAGCCAGCGCCTTAGAAGGTTACAGGCGCGTTTGCAGAAGCCGTGCGATGCTTCGTACCGCAATTTTCTTACCGTTCTCGGTTTTGTCGCTGAGGAGCTGCCCCAGGAAGGCGAGGATTACGTTACGATGGTTTTTTCACCGGAAACGGCTCAAGAAAAGGATAGATAAATAGTCCGGAAGTGAAATTATGTTTCTAAGGAGGCTCCCATTTCCTGAAAAAGCAATAGGAGATGATTAAAGAGCTGATAACTGGAACGTAAAAGGTCTTTAAACCACCCTTAGCGGCGCTTGTGAAATCCACAATTGCCCGCTATTTTTGTGCCTTTGTTCCACCCCGCGACTTTTCCACAAAAAGTTTGACAAACTCCCTGTCACTTTATGACAAACTCTCTGGCAATGCTAAGTAAGGGAAAAGAAGCTAGCAAGAGCGGTGGGTGTAAGTAGCAAGAGACTAAGAAGAGAAAAAGAGAAGAGACTGAAAAGAGGCAGGGGCTGGGAGAAGCGTTGGGGCGGAGGGAATACTCCGGAGGGCCTTGCCGCCTATATGGCAAGAGACTAAGAGACTAAGAAGAGAAAAAGGGAAGAGACTCTTTACTGTTCCAGATTTGAGGTGCAGTGGGGGCACCGCCTTGCCCCTAAAGGTATCGCCGACAGGCACCATGGACAATCTTTCTTTGTTACAGGGGCCTGCGCAGCCTCGTTCTGTCGCCTGAGCCGAATAAAACCCTTCACGATCATGAAGACGGCAAAGACGACGATGAAAAAACTGATGATTGCATTGATAAAGAGACCGATATTCACCGACACCGCCCCGGCGGCCTTCGCTGCGGAAAGGGTCGGGTACGGCCCGGGCATCTTGCCTTCTCTCAGGATCAGAAAGAGATTCGAGAAATCCGCTTTACCCAGAAGCAGACCTATCGGCGGCATGACGACGTCGGCAACGAGCGAATTGACTATCGTTATGAAGGCCGCGCCGATCACAATGCCGACCGCAAGGTCGAGGACGTTGCCCTTTAGCGCAAACTCCTTGAACTCTTTGAACATATTATCCCCCTTGCCTTTTCCCGTCTCACGCAGAGATATTCTGTCCTGTCCGCGCCGATCCTGCCTTCTCGGTTTTTTTGCGGGCCGGACGCTTGAAGCGGAGCGCGAGGCTGAAAAGGGCGGCCGCAACGATGCCGAGCAAAAAAGCGAGAAAGACTATGACGGCAAGGGATGCGCCGAATTTCCACGTAAGAAATGTGACGGTGACGGGCAGGGCGTTTTGAACCGAAAAAATGACCAGGGCTGCCATTACAAGGATCGCTATCAAAAGAATGAGCATAAGAGCCTCCCCATGTTTCTCTGTGGTCGATTTGGCTGCTCTAAAGGCCCGGACGGATTGCCGGCAGCGACAGTTCCAAATACCTGTAACCCCAGCCTACGGACGACTCGGATCCTTCCATATAATTATAGCAAAATATAGTAAGAGCAACCAGTATTCCGGCCTTTACAATAGTAATTAATGCAGTACCGGACGGGTGGCAAGAGCAGGGGCGGAAATCTTTGTGGAGCAGCTACGAAAAACGTCGAACCGGCAAGGCATTACGGCCCCTTTTGCAGGGAAGTCCCCGACTGCGGCGCCGACGGTTCGGGAGAGAAGGGGTACTCGGCCCCTTCTCCCATTTGTTGGATTGCCCGCTATTATGCTATTGCTACTTCTTCGGCGGCGGAGGCGGGCTCTTAGGCGGCGGGGGTGGGCTCTTCGGGGGAGGAGGAGGCGGCGCGTTTCTCACCACGGGCGGCGGAGGCGGGTTCGCCTTCATGCGCTGGATGTCCGAGCCTGTGCTCGGCACTCCGAGCGGGGTCGGCTTCACCGTAGTCCCCGTGGACGTGTTCACGTTGTAGCCACCGGCCGTCCCCGTGGAGGGTTTGACCGAAGTGCTGGACGTGTTCACGTTATAGCCGCCAGCCGTCCCCGTGGAGGTTTTGACCGGCACCCCCTGCACAGACGGCGGGGGCGGCGGAAGACTGACGGGGACCTTGGCCGTGCTTATCTCGTTTCCCTGGCCGGTAGCCGGTCTGCTGTTGTCGAATAACTGTCCCGCCGTCGTGGTCTGCTGGGCGAAGAGACTGCCCGCTGTGAAGAATAGAAAGAATACTGCAAGACTTGCAACACCGATACGCTTCATAATTCCTCCTCTGGTTTTTTGACTTACTTGCCGCATCATGACTCTAATAAATTTCCTGAAGCTTGTGAAGAACCTTGGTAATAGTCTCAACGATCTCTTCCGGCCTCCCCTCCATAGGATCAATTGTGACCATAGGGGTAAGGCCGGCCGGCGAGAGAATCGCGATGTTGTACCTGCTCCCGGCGCCAAGCTCCTCCAGGTATTCCGGAATCGAACCGGCTTGGACCATCAAGGCGATATAGTAACCGTGAAGGAGATCGCTGAGTTTCTCGTTCAGAGGCATGGCTCGCAGCACCCCCTTCAAGAAGGGCGCAATGGCGGGGTCGGGGTTGGCCACGAAGAGAAGAACGGGACGGTCCCGCTCTTCGATCAGTCTGATCGTCTCGTCGTTCCACTCGTGCCAAAGGATGCCGTCTTTCGGGAAGTCCGGATATGTCGTCACCGTCCGCCCCTCACGCACCGGACATACCAGAGACTGCCTTTATAGCCGATGAAGATGTTGCCGCTACGAAAGACTACGCCGAAACCGGCGCCGGGTTGGCCTTCGCCTTTGGTGGAGGACCAATAAACGGTAGGTCTGGTGCCTGGGAAATGGGCTGCATCGATTGTCGGGCCCGGCTCCGGGATGGAAGAATCGACTATGGTCAGCAGCTCGTCCTTCGAGGGCAGCCTCCAGTCGGAATATCCTGCAAGTCGCAGGTCCCCGCAGACGCTCGCGCCGCCGGGATTGAATTTTGTGTCACTTACGCCTGCCGCCATATACCAGTTGTATGCTTTGCCGTCATCCACCTTCTGCCACGTCAGCCCGGTTTTCTCGTCCGTGACAGTGCCGTCGCCCTTTTCCGTGAAGGCGAGGACGGTCGAGCAAAAGAGATGCGCCAAGGCAACCGGCAAAATCAAAGAGAATAGCTTTACCCGCATTTCTACCTCCTCCATTGCCTGACCGCTACTCGCGGTTTTTCCTGATATTGTCCTCCCATTCCTTCAGCTTTGTCAGCTCGTCGATGGCCCGCTCGTCCTCCGACGGCACCCTCGTCTTCGTGTTATCCACCACCTGCTCGCCGACGAGCTTCCCCTTTTCTATAGTCAGAAAGAGGTCCCGCTCGTAGACGGAGCCGTACCCCATGTGCACATAGCGGAGCATGTTACCCCGGGGGATGCGGAGGGTGCCGCTGAACCAGTCGGCCTTGACGGGCTCCGGACGGTCCTGAAAAACCGTCGCCAGGGGGATCTCTTTCTTTTCCTGGGTGCAGTCCTGCATCCTGACGAGGTACATGTATTCGTTCTCTATCTTCCATGTGGCGATATAACCCCTCCAGCAGGCGGTGGAGCCCCGCGGGAAGTACGGCCTGCGGTGGGAGGCATCGAAAAACGTCTCGAGGGGATTGGAAAAGATCGGAACGGTCTCGCCCTTGTAGACCAGCCTGTCCGGATGCTGGGCTGTGGAAGAAGCCGGGTAAGGCGTCATGAGGACCACCACGACGACCAGGGGAAAGAGCATTTTCAGAAAACCGGGCATGATAACCTCCTAAGAGAACTGGTGCCTGAAAACTTCCTTTACGTGGTGGAGGCGCTTTTCGAGCCTCTTCACTTCCGTTTCGAGTCCCAGTTGCGAGGCCAGGGTGATGGCGGCGTAGAAAGCCTCCTTTGCCCGCGAATAGCACCCTGTGGGGCTTCTGGAGTCGTACATCTCTCCGTACTCGGCCTCCGCCAGGGCCTCAAGCTCCCGCAGCCGGTCGACCGGACCTGCCTCTCCTTCTCCGGCCCCTGCCTCTCCTTCTCCGGCTCCTGCCTCGGCCGCGGGCTCATGCTCCCCCTTAGTAAGATTTGGCTCCGGCCGCTTCAGCTCGGGCAGGTAGAACGTGACATTGCCGTCGCCGGCCCAGTCCGCCACCAAGCGGTCGCACGTGAGACAGCGGTAAACGGTCGTGCCCTTCTTGAAATAGAGCTCCGCCAGCTTTTCCCTGTCGACCGGGTCCTCCACGGTGTCATAGTCCGCGTCTTCTATCAGCTGGTAGATGTGCGTGCCCGAGAACATATTCAGGTGAATGAGGCCCCCGCAAATACACGTCATCCACGATCCCACCGTCACACCTCCCTCGTGTGCAGCAGCCTTTTCCCAATCATCTCGGCAGAGGGTCTTTCTCCCCCTTCCCGTCTTTCCCCGTTTTCCCTTTAGTGCTGCCCTTCGTCCCCTGTTCTTCACCGGCCGGACCCTTCTGCCCGGGCCCGTTCAGCAAGCCCGGCAGGGAACGTTGGGGTCCGTATTTGACTACAGGCTCAATTGCGGGTGGCCGATCTCTGCCGGACGGTCCTTTATCCCATAACGAGGGAGGTGAACCGTACTTTACCGTGAGCCCCCGGTCTGCCTGCTGCGCTCCGGCCCTCCCCGACACTACCAGCATTCCGCATAAGAACAGCCAGACAATCTTTCTGAAGCTGAACAGCTTTTTCAGTAATACACTCATTATTCTCATACCCGCTCCTTTGCATGAAGGCAGTTGAAGTGACACACGTCCGGCTCGTTCCTGTCAAAATTCCACAGGTGGAGGCTGTTTCCCTTGCATATCCACCATTGGGCACAGTTCTCGCAAGCCCCTTGCCTCATCCATCGCCTGTCCCTGAACGGCTGGAACTTGCTCTCCCAGCAGTCGGGGAAAGACTCCTTTCGTATGTTCCCCTGGACCAGCCTCCTCGATACGCTAGGACAGGCAGATATCTCCCCATGGGCGAGGATCCCGCCTATCTCAATACCGGCCCTGCAACTGTAAAAGGCGTCCCTCACTTCCCTTTCGAACTCGCACCCGAGGTAGCCCTCTTCATCAACTGTCACGCGGATCGGAGGATCGGCTTTTCTGACGTCCCTTACGAAGGCATAAAGCTTCCTGTAATCTTCCGGCCGCAAAAGGAGGTCCTCGTCGTTCCTCGCCCTTCCGCCCGGAAAGAGGGTGATGAGCCGCCAATCGCGGATCCCCTCTTTTTCGATGAACGCATAGATGTCCGGCAGCTTGTCGATGACTCTGCGGGAAACGGAGGTTGCGACCTCCAGGCTGGAAAGAAAGGGCTTGTCCCGGAGAGCTCGCAAGGCGCCCAGCGCCCTGTCGAATGAACCCTCATTCCGTCTCAGCCAGTTGTGGTCATCCTTCAAGCCGTCGATGCTGACCGTGATCGTATGCATGCCGGTCGCCCGGCACTTTTCGATTGCCTCTTTCGTCATCGCAAACCCGTTCGTGACCATCCCCCACGGGAAGCCCAGGGCCGAGATCCTCTCGGTTACGGTAAAGAGGTCCTTCCTGAGCAGGGGCTCGCCTCCGGTTATGCCGACCATTATACCTTTCGGGTCGTACCGGGCGGCAATGGATTCGAACCCGCCCACGATCTCTTCCGTTGTCAGCTCGAACCGCGTATCTTTGCCTGATGAGCAATCGCTCCCGCAGTGGCGACAGGCAAGGTTGCAGGAAAGCGTCGCCTCCCAGAACAGATATCGCAGTTTGTGCTCCCTGGAGGCCAGCCGCAGGTATCGCGACCAGGCCCTGAGCTGGAGCCGCTTCTTCAAATTGCCTATTCCCATTCGGTTATCCTGCCGGCCTGCGACCTGCCCTGCCTTCACTGCTTCACCTCTTCTCTTTGAGACGGGGGAGCACGCCAAAATGTTCCCCGAAGCAGGTTTCTATCCGGCCCGGACCTCAAGGACGGATCGACACCTCCTTCCGGCCGTTAGTGTTCGGCATATATTAGCATCAACGACCATCACAAATGAAGCCGATTTGTGAAAGCCGTTATCCCGAGCCCGCACGTCGATGAGGATCACGATCGTCGGCGCGCCGATCGAGGGAATGCTCCTTGACTTCGGGCCGGTAATATGATCAAATAGAAATCATTTCGATTTACTCATCCGAAGCGGGGCGCGCATGAAGGATACCTTCGATGGGCTGCTCAGGGAGCTGCGGCTGAAGGTGACATCGAGGAGACGGGCTGTCCTCGAGGTCATGACGGCCGAATCGACCTTCCTCTCACCTGAAGAGATATGGCAGAAAGTCCGACGCCTCGTCAGGAACGTCGGCCTCCCTACCGTATACCGCATCCTGGACGAGCTCGCCTCCGCCGGCGTAATCACCAAGGTCCTTCATGACAACCGCCAGCTCTATTACTATCTCTGCACGAACACGGGCCATCACCACCACTTTGTCTGTCTGGCATGCCGCAAGGTGGAGGATGTCAATCTGTGCGGCGTAGAAGCCCTCGAGCAGGAAGTAGCGGAGCGCATCAGGGGCGCCCTCTTTTCCCACACCCTTCAGCTTCAGGGGCTTTGCCGCGAATGCTTCGAAAGGAGCGGAAAGAAATGAGGAAGGCTGCCGCCTTTGCCTCCTGCCTCCTCTTCCTCGCTTCGCTCGCTCTCAACGCGTGCGGCCGGAAGGAAGCACCAGGCGGAGAGGAAAAGCGGCTCACCGTCGTAACTACCCTTTTCCCCCTCTATGATTTCGCGCGGAACGTGGGCGGCCGGAAGGCAGACGTTTCCCTCCTTCTCCCTCCAGGTGTGGAGCCCCACAGCTTCGAGCCAAAGCCCGGGAACCTCCTGAGGCTGCAAAAAGCGGACATCTTCGTTTATACGGGAGACTTCATGGAGCCCTGGGCGACAGTCCTCATCGAGGGGGTCCAAAGGCCCGACCTCATCGTCGTAGATTCGAGCAGGGGTGTCGCGCTAAGGAGCCGGCTGCAGGCCGAAGGACCGCTTGGGGGGGGCAAGGCGCCCGGGGGAGGCGGTCCCGGGACGCCGATAGACCCGCACATCTGGCTGGACCTCGCAAACGCCAAAATCATCGTCGAAAACATCCTGGCGGCATTCGTCAAGAAAGACCCTGCCGGAAGGGCCTTCTACGAGAAAAATGCGGAAAGCTACAAGAGCAGGCTCAGCGAACTCGACGAGAGGTTCAGAAAGGGCCTGGCCTCGTGCAGGACCCGGCTCTTCGTCCACGGCGGCCACTACGCGTTCAATTATCTTGCGGCCAGGTACGGCCTGACCTACATCTCGGTATACGGCCCGACCCCGGATAGAGAGCCGAGCCCCAGACACCTCGCGGAGATCGTTCAAGAGATGAAGCGGCGCAATATCAAATACATCTTTTACGAAGAGCTCCTGCGGCCCAGGATGGCCCAGACAATCGCGCAGGAAACGGGCGCACGCCTTCTCCCCCTCAACGGCGGCCATAATGTCACCAAAGAGGAGCTCGAGAGGGGCGTTTCATTCATTTCCATTCTGGAGCGCGACCTCGATAACCTGAAGGTAGGCCTCCAATGCAGGTAGACGTCATAGCGGCCAGGGACCTGGGGTTTGCCTACGAGACGAAGCCCGTTTTGAGGGACATCACCTTTTCCATCACGAAGGGCGATTACGTGGGCCTCGTGGGACCGAACGGATCGGGAAAAAGCACCCTCATCCGCCTGATCCTCGGCCTCGAGACGCCCGATGCCGGCGCCGTCTCTCTTTTCGGCCAGCCCCCGCCGGCTTTCCGCGACTGGCACAGGGTCGGGTATCTCCCTCAAAGGAACGCCGCACTCAGCCGGTTTTTCCCTGCGACGGTGCAGGAGATCGTAGCCCTCGGCCTTGTGCCGAAAAGAACGGGCGGCCCCGCGAGCAAAAACCGGGAGGTCCTGCAAAGGGTGATGGAGCTCGTCGACATCGTCGATATAAAGGACAAGCTGATAGGCGAGCTTTCGGGCGGCCAGCAGCAGCGGGTCTTGCTGGCGAGGGCGCTGGTCAAGGAGCCGGAGCTGCTCATACTCGACGAGCCGACCCTGGCCATAGACCCGGAAGTAAGGGAGCGCTTCCTCGACGTCCTCACGGAGCTGAACGAGAAGAGGCAGGTAACGGTGCTCCTTGTAACCCACGATACGGGCACCATAGGCAAGTACGCGAGCAAGCTCCTTTATCTGGAAGGGGAGATAATCTTCTACGGAGGTTTTGACGAATTCTGCCTCTCCGGGGAGATGACCAAGGTATTCGGCTCTTTTGCCCAGCACATCATATGCCACAGGCACGAATAGACGGAGCAGGGCGTCGGCGGGCTAAAGGACGGGCGCCGATCCGGAAAAAAGTGAGGTGATCCTTGGAAGTATTTCAGTTATTCGAGTACTCCTTCATCCTCCGCGCATTGATAGCCGGCTCCTTCATCGCCCTGCTCTGCGCGAACCTCGGGGTCATCCTCGTGCTGAAGCGCCTCTCGCTGATCGGGGACGGGCTCGCCCATGTCACATTCGGCAGCGTCGCCGTCGGCCTCGTCCTCAAGGTGCAGCCCATGTACGTCTCCATGCCGCTGGTAGCCTTGAGCGCGCTGGCGATCCTAAAGCTGACCGAGAAGGCCCGGGTTTACAGCGATGCCGCCATAGGCATCATATCCGCCTTCGGCGTATCCGGGGGCTTGGTCTTGGCGAGCATGGCAGCGGGCTTCAACGTGGACCTCCTCAGCTACCTCTTCGGCAACATACTCTCGATTACCACGGGGGAGGTGGGGGTGTCGGTAATGCTCTCGCTCGTCGTCCTGTCAGTCATCGCCTTCCGTTACGACAAGATACTCTCCCTTTGCTTCGATGAGGAATTCGCCCGGACGTCGGGCATCAGGGCAAGCCGCATGAATTCGCTTCTCGCCGTGCTCACCGCAGTCACGGTCGTCCTCGCCATGAGGCTCGTGGGGGTCATGCTGACCTCTGCCCTCCTTATAATCCCTGCCGTCAGCGCCTTTCAAATCGCAAAAAGCTTCAGGGGCACTCTCCTCTTTGCCGCGCTCACCGCCGTCCTCTCGGTCTGGACAGGCATCCTCCTCTCTTTCCTCCTGGACATGCCTACCGGCGCCATGATCGTCCTGCTCAACTTGGCCTTTTTCCTCGTGTTGTACGCGGTCAAGACGGCGCCTGCCTTCCTTTGCCGTCGACGATAACGGTATACTCGCCCCTCCTTTCTCCCCCTGAGACCTCTTCGGCAACCTCATCGGCCGGGCCCCTCAGCACCTCCTCGTGTACCTTCGTGATCTCCCTGTAAACGACCACCTTCCTCTCAGGCGCCTCCTCTCTGACGAGCTCCAGGGTTTCCCCTATCCTTCGCGGCGATTCGAACAGCACGACGGGGAACGGGCCTGAGAGGATATCCTTGAGGACCTTTTTTTTCTTCCCCTTTTTTTGGGGAAGGAAGCCATAGAACAGGAACCTGTCGGGAGACAGGCCGGATATGGAGAGGGCCGCAAGGGCGGCCGACGGGCCCGGGACCGCCTGCACCTCGATGCCCGCCTCTACGCTTGCCCTGACTACCCTGTCCCCCGGATCGGAGATGCACGGTGTGCCTGCGGCAGTAATGAGGGCCGCCTTCCTCCCCTGCGCAAGCTGCCTGACTATCATCTTTGCCTTGTTTTCCTCGTTGTAGCTGTTGATTGTGACGATGGCCTTTCTCAACTCAAGATGGCTCAAGAGCTTGAGCGCCCTCTGTCGGTCCTCGGCTATTACCAGGTCCACTTCGCCGAGCACTTCTATAGCCCGCAGCGTTATGTCCTTCAGGTTGCCTATAGGGGTAGCGACCACGTATAAGATACCGGCCATCCCACTATCATACCATAACCATAAGGGGGGCCTGGCTCTTTTGGCGCCTGACTTTGTCGTCGTGTCGGCGCGCCGTCCTCACTTGCGACCCGCGCCACCGCCGAGGAGCGCGGGTGCCCGCCTATGTATGCTCCGGCGGGCGCCTTCCCGACTTCGCGTCATCCATCGAAAATAGCTCAGGCCCCCGTGTAACCCCTTTTTATCCCCGACTGACGGCGGTTCTATTCTATCTTTTCCCGGCGCGTGGGGAAACGAAAGCAGGGTTAAGAACGTGTGAATAATTCCCCGGACGGGAGGGCCTTTTCTTACGCGACCATCGCGGGAGGACTTGGTTGCTACCCGTGGGTCGCGCCTGTACCACGCAGGGCAAGGGGCTCTGCCACGGGTACCCAGCTTAAGACATCCAGCACACCCGCAGGGAGAGGTGCACTTCCATAGAAGAACGAAACAATAGTGAGAAGTGGACAAATCCGGCTGTCTGAGCGGCGAGGACCTTGTGGCGAGGTAAACGCAAGAGCTTCTAAATAGCTCCACGCACCACCAGACAAACGAGATACCCACAATAGTCGCGAGTTCCGGATTTGAGCAGAAGGAGCACGGGGCACCCGCCCGAAGGGTGGGTCGTCGGGTAAGTTCGGTTGCCACCCGCCTGTGGACGGCGGGTACCCGGCTACCATTGGAAGCGGAAGAAAATGGTGCGAGCGGCCGGAGGTTATTTCAGACGTTCGTATCCGGGCCTTCAGAAACTGCAGGCTTGACAATTCGCCATTATTCTACGACAATAAGGACTGTATGCTCAGGTTGCTCTTTTTCCTAGCCGCTATGATGATGGCCGCCCCGCTGACCGTCGCGGCCGGGATCTACGGTTATTACGACCAGCAGGGCGTGTATCACCTCACCAATATCAGGCCCCCGGGCCACGGCTACCACATAGTGATCCATGACCGAAACGAGGGCGGAACGCTCAATCCTACGGCGGCGGCCCTTCGCAACAGCTCGTACGACCACCTCATCAGGCAGCATTCGAAGGCAAACGGCCTCGATTATCTTTTGGTGAAGGCGGTCATGCTGGCAGAATCCAACGGAAACCCGACCGCCGTCTCACAAAAAGGCGCCCGCGGCCTAATGCAGATCATGCCTCATACCGCCCACGACCTGGAGCTTCGCAACCCTTTCGACCCCGAGGAGAACATCCAGGCCGGAGCGAGGTATCTCAAGCTTCTATCGGAGCTTTTCAAGGGAGACCTCGAGCTGGTCCTCGCTGCATACAATGCCGGGCCGCAGAAGGTTATGGAGTACATGGCCGTTCCCCCGATAAACGAGACGATCAGCTATATAAAGAGGGTCAAGCTCTATTACAGTAGATTAAAAGAATCTCCATGAAAAGCCGGGATGAAACAACATCGGTCTGGACGCTGCCGAACAGGCTGAGTCTCGTAAGAATACTTTTCATACCGGTCATAATTTACCTCATATCGATGCAGAGCGAGCAGCTCCGTTTTGCGTCTTGCGTTCTCTTCGTAATTGCCGGGATCACCGATGGTCTCGACGGGCTAATCGCGAGGCGCATGAGCATGAAAACGCGGCTGGGCGTTTACCTGGACCCCATCGCGGATAAGCTTCTCATATCGACCGTCCTGATTACCCTTTCCTATTACCGGCTCGTGCCCTTATGGGTGACGATAGTGATGGTGAGCCGCGAGTTCCTTATAAACGGCCTCAGGTCATTCTACGCGCTCGAGGGCGTGACGATCTACCCGTCTTTCACCGGAAAAATGAAGACGACGCTGCAGATCGTAGGGATCGCGTGCGTCCTTTTCAGCCGGCCCTTTCACACCATACCCGTCGCCATCAGCCCCGAGTTTTTGTACGTCTTTTTTCCGCTGGGCTTCACCTGGTCGTTCCACACGATAGGCCTCGTCGTTATTTATATATCCGTTTTTCTCAGTCTCTTTTCCGCGTACAGGTACATCTGCGAGATTTTCAGCTCCGAAACGGCGGAATAGCCGCCGAAAGGGAAAAATTTCATTGATTATCCCGACGGACAATTTTATAATGGGCTGGAATTTTATGTTTTCTTTTTCCTAAATGAGGAGGGTTCTAGTGGAATTCAGGGCAAAAGCGGCCGCGGTCACAGCATTGTTTCTTTTCTTCGTCCTCTTGGCTAGTGCGACTTTCGCCCAGTCGGTCCTTACCGTCAACCATGCCCTTTCGATCCTTTCGGATGTCCGCCACGCCTCCACCCTTTCGGTGTCATCGACCCCTGCCCCCGAAAAGGGGAATGCGCCCGAGAGCACGTTGCCCGACCGGGAGCGCGGGCCCGAAGGGGCGGAGAAGGGCACGCCGGAATCGCGGCGGGGGCTGCCGTGAGGAGGGGGGAGCACTTATTCCTTCGGACGGGAGAGACTATATGGTATAATGGCGGTCAGCGTGAAGAAGGCGCAAGGTGGGACTAGTACCGGCCAGTAATCTAACCCCCGGAATGAAGCTCACCCGTCCCCTGGTAAACGCAGGCGGCGTGGTGATGCTCAGCGAGAATACCGAGCTTACCGAAGCCCTTATCAAGAAAATACAGAGAATGGGCGTTGAGGCCGTGCACGTGCAAGGGGAGGCCGTCCCGCTTCCCCCTGCCGAGGAGGTCCTGGCAGAGCTCGACAGGCGCTTCAGGAATGTGGAGAAGGCTGCCCACATGGGGGTTATCAAAAAACTGCTAAAGGAGCATATAGAGAGCCTTTACGAGTGCCATGGACCTGATAACCCTGAAAAATAGAGTAGAGGGGGTACATAACCTCGCCACGATCCCCGGCGTCGCCAGGCGTCTTCTTGAGATCGTCGGGAAGCCCTCCGTCTCCCTCGGAGAGATCGCCGATTTCGTTTCCCACGATCCGGCGCTCACGACTAAAGTGCTCAAAATGGTGAACTCGCCGATTTACGGCTTCCCGGGCCGGATATCATCGGTGAACCAGGCTGTGCTCCTCCTCGGCCTTGGCGTGGTGCGCGGTCTCCTGGTCGGCGTCACCGTTTTCGAGCTGATGCAGCAGGTCATGATGGGCCTCCGGGAGCACTCTCTCGGGTGCGCCATCGTTTCCCGCATCATCGCGAGGAAAAAAGCGTTGAAGGACCCGGAGGAAACGTTCGTCTTCGGTCTGCTGCATGACATCGGCAAAGTCGTCCTCTTGCTCCAGTTCCCCCAGGAGTACTCCAAGGCGATGGAACTGGCCCGGCAGAGAGACGTCACCGTATACGAGGTTGAAGGCGACTTCTTTTCCACGACCCATGCGACGGTGGGCGCTTGGATTGCGGAACAATGGAGCTTTCCGCAATCCATTATCGATGTCATCGGGTACCACCACAAGCCCCAGCTCTCGAAGGTCGCCCCTCTCGAGACGGCGGTAGTGCATTTTAGCGATATCCTTATCAGGGGCAGGGGGTTCGGCTTTGCAGGCGATTCCGGGGTGCCGGCGCTCCACCCCTCTGCATGGAAACTGCTCGGCCTTTCGGAGGCCGATATCAGAGAGATCCTGAAGGAGGCCGAGGACCTGCTGGAAGAAGCCGCGGAATTTTGATCCCGACGTGCCCCGATAGTCGGGCGGTTCGTTCTGAAGGCATTCGGATGCTGGAGTGAAAAACACCGTTCACATTTCGCGGGACGCCGCGCTCATCGCCATAACGGAAAGGCTCCTCGAGGGACTCTGCCGGACAATCTCCTTCAGCAACATAGGGTCGGGCCTCGATTACATTTACTCCCTCATCCCGGACCTTCTCATTATCGACCTCGCGATCGACGACTCGCGTATCCTCGATGTGCTGAATACACTGAAGGCTGACCCGATTTTCACTCACCTGCCTACCCTCGCGCTGATCGACGATTCGATTGACCTGCCCCGCTGGGAACACGCCCACATCGAGGACTACGTCTGGAAGTCGCAGATGGAGAGGGATCTCCGGGCGCGCGCCGAGCTTTGCATCGTCCGGGCCGAGCGCGTAGTGGAGGTGAACCCCCTCACCCGGCTTCCCGGCAATATCTCCATCAACAGGGCGATACAGGAGCTAATCGAGAAGAACGCGGTCTTTGCCGTCGGCTACGCAGACCTGGACAATTTCAAGCCTTTTAACGACCATTACGGGTTTACTCGTGGAGACGAGGTGATCAAGATGACGGGAAGGCTCATCTTGAACATCGTCAAGAACAAGCAGCCGTCGGGGAGCTTCGTCGGGCACATAGGCGGGGACGATTTTATCTTCATCATGGACGCCGACCTCATCGACGCGGCCGCCTCGGAGATCGTCACCACCTTCGACCGCATCATCTCCACGTTCTACGACGCAGCCGATAAAACGGCCGGCATAGTCGCCCTCGACAGGCAGGGCAACGCCAAGTCGTTCCCCGTAATGTCCCTTTCCATCGGCATCACCACCAACAGAAACAGGGAGTTCTCTCATTACGGGGAGGTCGCCGAAGCCGCCTCCGAAATGAAGGTCTACGCGAAGCGGACGAAGGGAAGCTGTTTTAAGACCGACAAGCGCCGCCTGCCTCAGAATGGAGAGTAGAAGGCATCTGCCGACATTCAACCACAAGCCCCTAGCCTATCGTTGAACTCGTCCGTGGTGAAGGAGTACTCCTGCGTGCCGTAGCACTCGACTGCAAAGGACGCGCAGACGCTTCCCATGCGCGCGCATTCTTCAATCTCCATCCCTTTGACGAGACCAGTCATCAGGCCGCCCCTGTACGAATCGCCCGCCCCCGTCGGATCGAGAACCTGCCTTGCCCTCACGAGGGGTATGGCTGTTTCGGCGTCGCGGGTGAGGACTTTGGAGCCAAGCTCTCCCATTGTGACGATGACGGCGCCGGCCCTTTCGATAAGGTCTCCCTTGCCCATACGGACTTTCTTCGTGATAAGGTCGATTTCATAGTCGTTGGAGATGAGGACCCGGCATCCCGTAATCGCCTCCGCCAGGCCTTCACTGTCGAGCATAGGCAGCGACTGTCCGGGGTCGAAGATGTAATCGATGCCCCTCTCCTTGCAAAGCCGCGGGTAGCGCACCATATCTTCGAGATTGCCCGGAGATACGATCATCAAGGTCTCCTCCGGCGCCAGTTTGTCGAAATCGAGGCTGGAGGTATATTTCATGGCCCCGGGGTTAAACCCGGTGATCTGGTTGTCGGCCCTGTCGGTGGTGATGTAGGCGCTGGCCGTAAATTCCTCGTCTACGATCCTTATGTGCTCGGTCGAGATGCCCTTCTTCTCGAGCCATTGAAAATACCGGTGATAGTCGAGAGCACCGACGGAGGCCGAGATCAGCGGTTTTTCACCCATCAGCGTAAGAGAATAGGCGATATTGCCCGCCGTGCCGCCGAATTTTTCCTTGACGCCGTTCACCTGGAAGCAGACGTTCAGGACGTGTATCTTTTCCGGAAGAATGTGCTGGGAAAAATATCCCGGAAAATCCATTATCCTGTCGTAGGCCAGCGAGCCGGAAACGATAATATTTTTTTTCATGGAAGCTTTGCCGATGCCTCGAAGTCCCCCTCAGCCGACTCCCCTTTTCTTCCTGCCATATCGCTACCGCGCATCCGGTCCTTTCGAGCGGATTCTCCCGCCGAAAGAAAAATAGATGTAACGGCGCTAAATGTCAAGGAATAATTGAGCCCGTGCGCGAATGGAATACCCTGGAAAAAGATTGACATATCGAGACGGTTCTGTTAACTATTCTACCATAGGTCCGAGACTTCTGGGGGATCGTTCAATGGCAGGACAACGGACTCTGACTCCGTGAATGGGGGTTCGACCCCCTCTCCCCCAGCCAGATAAAATCAAGGGGTTGCGAGAGATCGGGACCCCTTTTCATTTCACTTTACCCCCGCATTGTGAAGTAAATGTGAAGTAGAGGCCGACCGGGCATAAAATGGGAACAAATAGGCAATAAGCATACAGAAGATGCTGGGCTGACGACGGAGACGGATGATCATACGTCCGCTGTGGTTGGGACGCCGGCGACGTGGCCAGCAATCACCAGCGGGGCGCTGCATCGCTCGCCCCAGAAGGGAGTTTATCGATGGGTGAGGCAATCATCGTTATAGCAGGAGCCACCGGTAATCTCGGCGGGCGCATCACCAGAGCGATCCTCGGACGGGGTGGCAATGTGAGGGCGATCCTCCGCCACAACAGCGACCCTGACAAGGTCGAGGTGTTGCGGAAACGGGGTGCGACGATCGCCGCGGTGGACTTCAACAACATTCCTGAGTTGACCGAGGCGTGCCTGGGTGCATCGTGCGTGATCTCTGCCCTATCGGGACTGCGGGACGTAATCGTAGAGGCACAGACGTTGCTGCTCGACGCAGCGGTCAAGGCTGGGGTGCCACGCTTTATCCCGTCCGACTACTCCATCGATTTCACGAAGTTGCCTCCTGGAACGAACCGCAATCTCGATCTGCGTCGAGAATTCCACGAGCGTCTCGACAAGGCCCCGATTGCGGCTACCTCGATCCTTAACGGTATGTTCACGCACCTGCTGACCGGCGAAGCGCCGGTCGTCCTCTTCAAATTAAGGCGAGTTGTCTACTGGGGCGACGCCGATCAACTACTGGACTTTACGACCATGGATGATTCCGCTGAATTCACGGCAGCCGCGGCTCTCGACTCTTCTACTCCAAGGTTTTTGCGCATTGCGGGGGATCAAATCAGCGCCCGCGGGTTGATGGACGTCGCCAGTGAGGTGACAAAACATAAGTTCAAGCTGTTTCGCCCAGGAGGTCTGAGGAGGTATGAGATACTGATCAAGCTTACGCAATTGGTTTTTCCTCAAAAAGGCGCATTGTATCCTGCCTGGCAAGGTATGCAGTACATGCACAACATGTTCAGCGGACGTGCGAAACTTGAGCCACTCGATAACGAACGGGCCCCAGGTATGCGATGGACAACAGTGCGGGATGTCCTTGCGGCGCGCTAATCGCTACGGAGCGGTCGAGCCTGACTGTAAAGGATCTCAGGCCCATTGAGTTATCGAGTTTGCCAAGACTGGGCATGGGGCTGGGCATGGGGTCAAATCTTTATTCTTGACTTAAGACATTTTCCAGGGGCGGGCCATAGATGAATGTTAGCAGGGGTAAGGGGTGCAATGTCAAGAATAAAGATTTGACCCCATAGCCGCCCCCCATATCTTATTCCGCCGTCACCAAAGCAAAAGACCGATTCGAAAAAGTCCTCCTATCTGATCGGACCATGAGGAGGATCTTTGAAAAGATAAAGAGGGGTATTTCAAGATTCAAAGGGCTGACCCCACCAAACGCTTCGCATGCCAACATTACCATTCGCAACGAAGTGCTCACCCTGGATGGGCTCTCCGGCCTCAAGTAAGCTAGCCAACTAGGCGGGAAATAATAATTGAGTAAGTACCCTTGGCCTGCCCCCCCGCGCCGGGGATGGGTCTGCATCTTAGACCTTTCGGCACTTGGTGACATTTATAATCGCGTTACTCCAATCGGAAAACTTCTTTTGAACAGGGGGATCAGGGGTTAGATACTTCACCGGATTGCGGATTACCTGTATCATCGGCATATGGTCGAGCTTAAGGCCACTCACCACGTAGACGTAATACTTGTCGCCTTGTTCCTCAGCCTTCTTCCACTGATGAGGCGTAAGCTCCCAAGTGCCCGGGTCTCCTCTAAAGTGCTTAACCTCTATGAATCTCTCACCATCTTCGTCAGATGAAGAATAAATATCATAACCAATACCTTGCTGGCTGTGGCGGTCATCTGGTGCCCTCCCTTGCTCCTCCTCAAAACGCATGCATAATTCCAACGCGATCGACTCAGCATCACCCCTGTGAGGAATTAGCCTGGGCGTATATCCCCTCTCTGCTCCTTCGTAATGCCCCTTCCGAAGGTTCACCGTAGTCATGGGAGCCCGACCGGGGCCGTCAGTCTTTGAATAAGGGACGTACTCCTCCAAAACGTCCAAAAAAACAAAACGGTTCGGGTCTATCAGGTCTGAAGCCGGAGACCCTATTTCAGAAGGCGGCTCAACCCTCTTGACTGTTTTTTTCTCTTCCTCAGCCTGGACCTCAACTTTATCTTTATCGGTTTCCGGAGGAACCTCGGTCTTAGGAAGAACCTTGACTCCCTTCTCCGCCGTGTGCCAAGCGGAAGCTTTCTCATCGATGCCAAAATCCTTGAGTTTTTTGGCAAGTTCATCATAACCCATAGCCGCAAACAGGGAATCAAGCAGGAGAAACGCCTCATCTCGTGCCAGTAAGAAGCACCTTGAAATCTCTTTAGCCACGACTGTCGAAAGAATAGGAACATCTCTTCGCTTGTACAACCGGTTCTCATCAACGCTAAAATAGGCATCCTTGTATACGCCCTTAACGCTGACATCGTCTGGACACAAATCAACCGTTAGATCAAGAGTGATACCCGAACACTCAAAGCACTGCAAAGACTTCATCCTGGCAAAAACAGCATTCTTTTCGAGCTCCAAATAGACCTCAAATCTTTTTATCTTGAAATAACTTGCCAAATACGGAAGCCTTTCGAGCAGCCGCTTAACCTCACCCCCCTCAAGCTCATCCAGGCCATCCATATTCTTTACGACGGAAACGTGCCTACTTAACTGCTTAAAGCCCCCGACAGACAGCATGTTTTTGACGTTGCTCCAATGGAAAGGAAGCCACAAAAAAGCAAGCTTCCCTGCAAAATAGCCAGACAACTGGTCGTCATCAGAGAAATACACTTCAGACGGCTGCAGGAACTGCCCAGATTCCGTCAAGAAGACAGGCTTGTCCCACCCCCCAAACGGAGGCCCGCCTTGCCTGACCATTGAATCAATAAGAGCATAGACCTTCGGCGCTAACTCGCGGTAACGAGCTTCGTCGGCAGTATTCTTAAGATCATCAAGGACGGCCAAGCAGTCAATCAAAGAGGGCTTCTGGGAAACGCCCATGTCCTCGAAAAACTCGGCCAACCCCGGATCATATATAGAAGAACCGTGGTGTTCAACATAACCCCGTAGGCTCTCAAAGGATTCGGAAAAATCTCGCCAAAACACGTCGCACGGCTTCCACCACGAACGATCCTCGCGGGGCAGATAAAACAACTCGGAATCATCAAACACTGTCCTGGTTTCTTGAGTATGATGTTTATCCCCTGTTTGGCTCGCTGGTTTGGCCAGCTCGCGCCGGAGAAAGTCATAAATGGTTGCCATTTTGGCAACCTGATTCTCCCCGATGATGGCGTTTCGTTCTCTAAAAGCCTTCAAGTGTTTTAGCACCTGGTCGACGCTTGGGGAAGATACTGCCTTCAGGTCTTCCAAAAAGCCGTCATTTGCCGGAAACTCCAAATAGGCAATGTTTTCACCCAGTAGGTAGACATTCTTTTGAGAGTGCACAGTCAACTGACCGGGTTTAGCAAAATCGCCTGCAAGGGTGGGCACCCATTTCGCAGTTCTCACAAATTCGAGGAAAGAGGAGGTATCGTAAGCTCTATTATTCCAACCATAACTAAAGAATTTGTACGTAGACCGGCAGAAGCCGTTATCCTTATAAAATTTCCAGTTACTATCAAGCGACTGCCAAAGAAGAACCATCCGCGCCCTCGCATCACCACCATCCTCAGTCTTCGAACAGAACTCAATCAACCTCTCAACATCCTCGCTACGGGAATCACCATGAAGCTCATGCCAGCCTCTTGCAGAATACTCTCGCTGAACCCAAGGGTATTGTTCAGAGCCAGCTATCGAAACCTCGACCTTATCCTTAACCACTCTTGGGGAGCCCCAGACACCTAGCAGATCAAAAAACTTCTTCCAAGAGTAACCCGCCTTTTGCTTCTCCTTCTTTTGCTTCTTCGCCTCCTTGCGCTCCTTTTTTAAATAATAAGGCGACAGAAAATAGATGCCATCAATGCCTCGAAAAAGGTCTTCCATCAACTGATTCTTGCCATACCGCCTGGAAAAATAAACCTCACCAGGCTTCTTGTAAACAATTACCTCTTTTCCAAAGCTCACTGAATAAGCCTTGACAAGGACGGAGTCCTTAACCTCCTGCAGGATTTCAGGAGAAAGCTTCTTGTTTTGGATCTCGTTCTCTACAGTAGACCAATGACACCTAATGTAATTCAACAGGCCGTAAACCTTGGAATCGTCATATTCCTTGTATCTCCCAGACCTAAACTTAGGCAAGATAACGTCCCTTATAATATGAGACTGCTTCACATATTTCCTTACACCAACGCTGTCAAACCAATCCTTCACCCGCTTTCTCTTCTCTTCCCTCTCTTGCTGTTCCTCTTTGCGATGAGTAATGCCCGACTCTTGAAAGTATCGGTTCAGGAAAATGATCTCGCCTTTGTCAAAAAGCTTGTGCACCTCCAGCAGGTCAATGTTCTGAGGATAACAAATTAACCTATCATCAGAGCCATCAGCCTTAAGAGGAACAAGTTGTCTATCATTTGTAAAAACGAAAGCAGCCTTCTGAAGGCGGACAAATAAAGCCTTAACGTCTTCATCCCAAGCCCAAGGAAAATCAGCGTAAGCCACCTTCTTAGATGTATCGAACAGTGAAGACAAATAATCATATAGGTCAAGAAACCACTTTTCACTCTTCTTCCTTATGTAGGGCTCATGCTCCAAGAGACTAACTATTTCCTTTCCTTCAATCTTCTTTGAGCCCAACTCAAACAACACGTTCTCAGCCCGAGTGAAACCGTCAGGCGCGCTCAAACTAGAGTCTATATAGGCTACCTTCTTGCCGAGGAGAGCGGACAAGTCCGGCTCAGTCAAAATTCCCCTTAAGGCGGCGTTATTAGGTACTGCGCAGTCCTCGGGCGTAACCCAGACCTTTGCCGTCCACGCAATCTCCATCTGCTTAAGTGAATCGAACAATTCGTTATAAAGATGGCGTATCAAGGGATCGTGAATCTCGTCCGACAACGGGATGAAGTCGTATACAAAGCCTGAGAGCTGCTCATCATTTTTAATCAGGTCAATCGCGACGGCGGCCAGCCTGCCAAGCTCCTCCATAAGCCAGACGTTCCAACGGCTTTCCTCAGAAACATTCTCCCTGCCAACAGTTGGCAGAAAATCCGCCTGAATGAGAAAAGGGAGGTCAGTACGCTTCTTAGTTGGAAGGTAACAATACACGACGCCTTCCTTCTTTGTCTTATCACGAATTTCTGAATTTAAGGGGAAGGCAATGGTTATCCTTGTCTCTTCCACGCCCTTCTTGCCTTCAGGGACCATGGCAGGGTCCTTGACTGACAACGTCCGATGAAAGACCTTCCATGCGGTAACGGATTCTCTTGACGAGTTCTTTAAGATAATGGAGGCGCTCTTAGTGTTCCGCCGGAGACTCCCAGGCAAGCTGCCAGTCAAATCCTCTGAGTTTTTAGTGATCGACCATTTGGCACCGTTAATCCGGTTAGCAAAGTTAAGAGTTCTCAGATTGTCCAAGAACAGAAGAAGGTTCTCATCAAGAGAGGTAAAACTCTCGACGAGGGTGTCTCCGGACATCTGCTGAGGAGAATAGGGCAGGACAAAGACCGCCCCTTTCTCAGAGGAGTAGTAATCTCCAGCAGTTTCGGGCACGGAAGATAATGGTTTGGGATATATAAAGTCATGAAGTTCAAAATTATACTTACCGGAAATAACCTGAGGAGTTCCAGTCACATTAAAAACGGCTTTAAAGCCGATGCCAAAAAAGCCAATTTTCCGTCTCTTCCGGCCAGTCCTCACAGAACAGATACCCCAAACATCATCCTCGTCGAAAGGTCTACCATCATTTGACACCACTGCTTCGTTCGCACCAAACAAGAAAGTGATGACCGAGGAACCCTCGTCCTCTGCGTTCTGGATAAGCTCCAAAGCGTAATGAATCGCCTCGCCATACAAGCTGCGGCTCACCAGCTTTAGAAGATTATCCCTATCCTCAGATTTCTCTCTCTGTTTTTGAGCATGAATTTGCTCAATAAGAGTGCTGTCCCAACCAGCCACCAAGACCTCCCAACGCCTCTAATCCAGACTGCCATAACAGAGAGCCGGTCTAGCCCGAGCAACGAAGTTCGTCAAGAAAAATGAGGAAGAGCCGAAGTACGGGCGACGGGGACGTCCTTAAGTAATTCGATCCTTCGGCCGTCCTTCCTCCGCTTCCGTGTGGCATGTTTATTCCATTCTGACATCTCGTTGAGACAACGTCAAGGGGGGCGTGGGGGGTCAGCCCTTTTATTCTTGACCTGAACTCTTCAGTTGCCATTTCCCGGAAATAATGCAATAGTACCTCTTAGAAATCTGTGAGTTTGGACAAATCCGAGGACTTTAAGTGAGCGTCTGGATCACGACGGAGAATATATCTGATGAGGCGTGGCGGCTTCTGCTCGAATTTGCCAACATAGACTTTGCTTTCGCCGAGATTTCGAAGAAGCATGGAACCCCGGAGAATAATTCTGTCCAAGAGAACTACAAAAAACAAGCCGAGCAAATCAGAGTGTCGATACTACAAAGCAAAGAGTACTTTGATGCAGCCGTCTCTGCTAGCCTTTTCACCAGCCCAAATCACCTTTATTACGGCATGGTTGCTCTTGCTTCGGCTATTATGCTTCTCAATGGCTCTGGCGAACAATCCCTTGATCGTCTTCGTATCGACCCGCGTAACAGATCACATGGTCTCAATTTCAAGACGGGTGTAACAAAAAACGATTGCCATCACGGTTTATCCATTTTGGGTAAGTCTTTTGTGGAAGTAGCGCCGACTGGATTTTTTCTTAACTGGTATAAGACGCTCCCTCTGGATTACAGCAATTATGCGGTAATAAAACGGAGAGAAGAAGGCGTTATCGTACACAGACGGCAGAAGGCTGGGGCAGAGAAAATTAGGCAGGCTAATAGAATGGTTGGTACAAAATCTCCCTTGTTGAATCTCCTGTCTCGACTTCCCGATATGTATGGGAGTCTAAACCGATATGGACACCCTGTCGTAGCTAGCCGCGCAGATTATGGGATAACCGTAGATATGTATGCGAAGGTCACCACGCACGAATGGAGGATACACGGTGCACCAAGTCCCCAGGGGCTTTATGCTATTCTCCAAAACTTCAAATTGCCCTATTCGGTTTCCCAGTTCTGGAAGATCACTGATTATGAGAATAAAACTGGTTGCATCGTGACTTTTGCGGTCCCTCACACCATTGGAACCGTCAATTTTCAATGGCCTTCAGTCCGAGAAGACCTAAACAACGAGTCTATTATATACTCGGAGTATATTGACACCCATGAGATCGTTGACGGTTACCGCGCTGCGTACGGATTAAGTATGCTTTCACGGTACTATCCCGACCTCTGGATTCGTTGTCTTGATTCCCACTGCATGGCTGCCAAGGCGATAGAGCATTTTGTCTTCGTCATGACGAGGAAATTCTTACTAATGAGTTTGCAGCACCTAGCTGGAGGCGACTTTGTAATTTCTAATCATATTGCGCCTTGGTATCATTGACATGGGCATGACATGGGCATGGGGTCAAATCTTTACGGCCTGTTGCCCAAAGCCTGATTTCATCACAAGCTGAGGACAAGAACTAATAGAAATGTCCGTTATTGCATACAATTATATGGCCTTCTCTCGTAGACTATGGTAAGCTTTGTGAACGCTCAGAACAAGGAGATACGGCCCATGATGGGTTACGACCCCCCGCGTAACGATCCTCTCTTTTCCTTCCATGTTCAGTTAGAAACAAGGGTCCGGAAGGACCACCCCCTTCGGAAGATCAAGGAGCTGATCGACTTCGAGTTCATCTACAAGGAAGTGGAGAAGACCTATGGAAAAAAGGGCAACGTCTCCGTTCCTCCCCCGGTAATTCTAAAGCTCATGCTTCTCCTCATACTCTACAATGTCCGCTCTGAAAGGGAGCTCATGGAGACTCTTCCCGAGCGGTTGGACTGGCTTTGGTTTCTTGGTTACACGATCGAATCCTCCATACCCGACCACAGCGTGCTCTCGAAGGCGAGAAAAAGATGGGGTGAGAAAGTCTTCAAGCAGTTCTTCGAGCGGATCGTCGTGCAGTGTGTTGAAGCAAAACTGGTCGACGGCAGCAAGATCTTCATGGACTCAAGCCTCATCGATGCCGATGCCTCAAACAACTCCGTTGTCGACACCCATTCTCTGAAGCGCCACCTCAACGAACAATACCGGGAATTGGAGAAGAGACTGGAGGACACGTCTGATCCCCCAAAAGCCCTCGTAAACAATCGCTACGTCTCCACCACTGATCCGGATGCCTCCATCGTCCGCCATGGCGGAGGCAAGGCAAAACTCCGGTACAAGACTCACCGGGCGGTTGACGGACTCCGCGAAGTGATCACCGCAGTAACAGTTACCCCCGGCGTCATCGACGACGGACACGAAATGGGTTCTCTCATTAAGGAACATGAGAACAATACCGATTCGAAGGTAACGACCGTAGTGGCAGACAGTAAGTACGGCACAAAAGAAAACCTTATGCTTTGCTGCGACAAGGGCATACAAGCCCACGTCCCCGCTATCAAGGCCATCATGAGCACCACAAGCTCGCGAACCGGGATATTCCCGGAAGAGCGGTTTATCTATCATAAGGAGAACGACACATATACATGCCCGGCAGGAAAGGTACTGAAGAAAAGGACAGTCTACAAAGACAAACAGAACATCGAATATGCGGCACCAAAGAAAGACTGCGCTGTATGCAGCCTGCGAGATCAGTGCACCAGAGCAAAAGGACCGCGTACCGTACAGCGCCACGTCCGCCAGGAAGAGCTTGACCGCATGCTTGCGCTCACAAAGACCTGTACAGCAAAAAGAGACATCAAAACGCGCCAGCAGCTTATGGAACGATCCTATGCTCGAAGCACTCGCTTCGGCTTTGATCGGACCCGTTGGCGGGGGCTATGGAAAGTGGCCATACAGGAGTACCTTGTGTCAGCCATCCAGAACATCGAGACATTGATCCGGTGTGCAATAAACCCGACAAAGGGGGTGAGGAGTGCCCCGCTGGCAATGCTCGGAAGCCATTCCATCACGTTGTACCTCGCCTTTCTCATGCGATGGAGACGGTTAGGCCGCCCGGCGCCCATGGCATAAACCGAAGCGGCGGGCGACGTATTATCGACTTTTACAAGGTCCCTTTGGGCAACAGGCCGTTAATCATAGCCACCAGTAATGTTGTATTGCAAGAAAAACATTCAGCGGCTCTCTTTTAGGAAGTTGTCGCGCATCGACAACACCTACAAAGAAACAACTTTAAAAAGTCTCAATGTTGTGAATTACTATTTAAAAGGTGCAATACGTTGCTGAACGTACGCCTATTTATTTTCCGCTTGTCCAATCCCCAACATCATATACCAGGCATTCAGCACGACACAAACGAGAAAAATGACGAAGGAAGCGGCCACCAGATACATACCCCAATTCGACTGTTCGATCAGGAGTGCCCCTCCGACAATCCCGAATAGATAGCCCACCATATTAGTGATCCCACGGTATATCGAGAAACCCCCGCGATTACCTATTTCCTTATTCCTGAAGTAGTACTTGTAGATAACGCTGACAGGAAGTCGCAGCCCGAATAAATTGATGGCAACCAGCTCGGCGCCAAGGATGAGTATTGACTGCGGAATGAGTATCAGCACCGATTCGAGGACCAACGTCAGAAGGTGGATCGTGTTATTGTGTGCCCGGGTACGGAATACCGGGTTGTTCACGATCTCGTCGAGATGAAGTGATATGACAATAAATAGCAACCCAATGAACGCGGTCGCCGATGTGCCCAGCATAACATAGAGGTCGCGCCACAACTCAGGTTGATATGCGTTCCCTATATAATTCTCCATCATGATTAAGCCTTCCGTTGATACTGCGCTGACTTCATCGGCTTTGTGCTGCTTCCGAATCCTCTATTGACGTTTCCTATATATTTATACCACATATTTTAAGTTAGAGGGTCAAGCCCTTTTTCTCCTGTAAAAGAGGTTTCAGCCATCACTGTCTGACCTCCTTGAGGTCACGCTGATTCTCAACCGTTTCATCCGGTGAATTCCACTTCAAAGTGCACCACGGAGGACGCGATGGAACACCTCGTGGGGCGTCTGGTAGTTGAGGCACTTCCTGGGTCTATTATTCAGTCTTTTGATGACGAGCGCAATGTCTTTTTCTGATATCTTCCGGAAGTCGGTCCCTTTAGGGAAGTAGTATCTGAGGAGCCCGTTAGTGTTCTCGTTGGTTCCCCGCTGCCAGGCAGCGTAGGGATCGGCGAAATAGACGCTCAGCCCGGTCTTCGCTTCGATCTCCTTGAATTGAGAGAATTCCTTGCCGTTATCGACGGTCAAGGTATGGCGGAATCTTCGGGGCATTCTTCTGAAGAGTGCGATGCTCTGTGCCGTCATCGTCGAGGCTTTCTTGTCGGTGAGCTTTGCCACGATCAGAAAACGGCACTTCCTCTCCACGTGTGTCGCAAGGTGACCCGCCCCCTTCCCTCCTTCCACCGTATCTCCTTCCCAGTCCCCGAAGCGTTCTCTGGTCGCAACAACGGATGGACGAAGGTCGATGGAGACACGATCCGGGATAAACCGTCTTCCCGAGCCATAGCGCTTCTGCCTCCGGCGGTGTTTGTGTCCTCTTCTCAGATGACGGTGGAGGTCGCCCTTGCTACGGGGGGTCCATTGGGGTCAGGTCTTGCAATCATACACTATCCATGACATACTTTCGTCATGGCCCGTCCTCTCAGGTTGGAATATCCCGGTGCCCTTTACCATGTGACGTCACGGGGGAATGGCAAGCAGCGGATATTCAGGCACGACAAGGACAGACGGTATTTTCTCGATC
>Ga0208456_1000282_pt1 | contig 40223 bp, 30 predicted proteins | sample June2015DPH_4_10_2_FD_184691 | JGI IMG/M metagenome (GOLD analysis project Ga0208456, IMG submission 184691) | Peatland microbial communities from SPRUCE experiment site at the Marcell Experimental Forest, Minnesota, USA - June2015DPH_4_100... | ecosystem: Environmental > Terrestrial > Soil >... | reverse complement strand
CGCTGAAAGCCTTGGAGAAGGTCCACAGGATGCGTGCATTCAAGATGAGCCCTTTGGGCGCGAAGGGATCGATCGTGAGGTCGTTGGCGATCTGCCCCCTGAAGCCACCATATTGCTCATCCACCGCATGCTTCAGCCAGAACGGCAGGATGTTCGATCGCAGTTCAGTCTCAACGCGCTGTCGCAGGTTGTGCACGGCGTTACTCCACGAGAAGAAGCGCCACACCCCAGGCATGTCATCCTGAGGAGTCCCGCTCTTTGGGACGACGAAGGATCTCCGCAGTTCGCGTGGAACCTTCACTGCTTGGCGCTTCCTAAGGAACTGCAGGGATTCTTCGGCCACCAAAGAACGGTGGCCTCAGAATGACAGCTTGGAAGCGTTTTTCCGCAGCCTGTCAGTCTGTCGGCATAGACTGCACGGCATCGGTCCGGGCAATCGCCTGGTCGATCGCTTCGCCAGCCTTCAGGTGGTTGTACCAAGTGAACTTCAGCACGATCGACGTCACGGCGATGATGGCACCTGTGACCAGGGCGGAATTAGACTTTCGAATCACGAGGTAGATGGGTAGAGCTACGAGGCTGACCTGCCAGACGATGCCTACCACCACGTTGAACATGTCCCGCCAGAAGTCCTTGTTGCGCTCGAAGGCGGGATTTTCAGCGCGGACCTTCGCGAGAATGGGTTCCCAGAAGCCCCAGGGCCGCACCCGGCGATAGAAGTCTTTCAATACTTCCTCGTCGGCCGGCTTGGTCAGCAGAGTACCCACCAGACATCCCACCAGGGAGATCGCAAGGACGAGCGGGAACACCAGCGCCACATTCAAGTTCACCGGATGCGCCTGCAGAAGTCCCTGCACCAGGGAAACCTGGGGGAGAAGGGTCGGCAGGATCAACGAGCCTGCAATGCCCGTGACCATTCCCCAGAAATACCCGTAGCCGTTAAACCGCCACCAATACCATTTTAAAACGTTGGAAGCGGTGTAGCCGCCCCAGAGTCCGGAAACAATCCAAAGGACCACGGAATTCACGGACGCGACGTACCAGCCGATGGCCACGCCCACCAGCACGACGGCGAATGAACTCAGATAGCTCAAGCGGACGTAGGTCCTGGGGCTGGCATTGGGGTTGATGAAGCGCTTGTAGATATCGTTCACAAAGTATGGCGGCGCGGCGTTCACCGTGGCTGCGAAGTTGGACATGAACGCCGCCAGCAATCCGGCGATCAGGAACCCGAGCAGGCCTGCCGGAACAAACCGGCCCAGCGCGTAGGGGAGCACCAACTCGAAATCCATGGTCGTTCCCATGGCCCGAATCTGATCGCTGAAGAAAACCAGGGCCAGGACGGTCAACCCGGTGATCAGGAAGTAGCGCGGAAAGGTCAGCACGACGTTCACCCAACTGCTCATCATGCATGCTTCGCGGGGATTCTTCGACGAGAGGACCCGTTGCATGTCGTAGTTCGGGGCCGGGCCAGCCATGCTGATCAGCACTCCCTTGAACAACAACATCATGACGAAAAACCCGAAGATTCCGTAGCCGTCTTCCGCAATCTTCGAGTTCGCCGAGGCGATGAGCGCGGACCAATCGAGGTTCAGCTTCCAGCCGAAGAAGATCTGGTCCCAGCCGGCGGGGACAAAATGCTGAAGCGTGCCGGGTGCAACTTTCGCCATGGCAATGATGCCGACGGCAAACGAGGCAATCGACAGAATGCAGAACTGGATGACCTCCGTGATCACAACGCTGAACATACCGCCCTTGATCACGTAGATGGCGGTGATCGCGATCAAAATGGTAGCGTATTGATTGGGAGAAAGGTGCCAAGGCAGGAACGTGGCCGCAAACTTCCCGATCCCTTTGAACCCGTAACTGAAGAAGCCAATGATGCTGACGAAGGCGTAAACCACCACGATCAGGTGAGCGAGCTGGGCGCCACGGCCCGTACCGAACCGCGTCTTGATCCACTCCGCGCCGGTCATCACATTGGAACGACGCAACCACGCGGAGAGATAGACCATCAGGAAAACCTGGTTGAAGGTCGGCCAGAGCCACGGGACCCAGACGCTCTTCAGGCCGTAGATGAACATCCAGTAGACCAGCAGCATGGTGCCGCTGATGTCGAACATGCCCGAGGCGTTTGAAATGCCCAGCACGTACCAGGGCATCACGTTGCCACCGAGAAAGTAAGCCTTGATGTCCCGGGAAGCCCGGTGGGAGACCCAGTAGCCTACCAACACCGACGTGACCAGATAAGCCACGATGATAGCGATATCAATAAAATGAAGATGCATTCGTCACCTCAAGTCCCGCAGGCCGCCAGGCGCGGCGTTGTCTCGAGCCGCTCGCGCCGGGGGTCACACAGTCTCGCTCCGTTTCCATCCGGCCGGAACCGCCGCTGCGCAGTTCACGGCAGCACTCCGGCGAGAAGGAAGACCAGCATCGCCTGCCAGTTGATACAAATCTCATTGCTTGCGTAGGAGCCTTGATCGTCACTGTAGACCTTAGCGGGCGGCAAATTGGGAGGCAGGGCTTGGAGGACAGCGTCCTGCCTGGCGGCGGTGGGACCGCCGGAGAGCAGCCCCGGCCAAGGTTCAGGATTCTTGTCGGCGCCACTCGGCCGATGATGCGGATGACGGTACGGGTTGGCGCCCACCTGCGTCACCCAGGAGAGTGAGAAGGTATTGCGCCCAAGAAGGTAATGGAGATTCTCCAGGGCGGTCTCCACAAAGGCCGGGTTCGGCGAAAGAACATTCGTGACCAGCAACTGCACACCGTAGTTGCCGGCCTGGCCGTTCGATCCCCACACGTAGTCTTTTGCGACCAGGCTGATCCGGTACGGGTTGCCGCGCGTGCGGTTCACAATCTCGCGGGCCGCGGCGAGCGCCCCCTGACGAATGTCGGCAACCACACGCGCGTCCGCTCCTTTGCGAGTGGCCAGCGCATAGGCCCACAAACCCATGGGCGCCACGACCCGCCAGGACTCAGGCTCGGGAGCACGAAGGTCCGGCAGGTACTTCGCATAGTTGTCCAGGAAATATCGGTTATAGAGTGGCTCACCCGAAGTTCGCCACAGCTCGGCCGCGGCCCACAACCGCTCATCTCCGCAATTCGCGTCGCCGTACTCCCCGGTGGAGATTCCCGGCGGATTCCTGAACGTGACGTTCGGATAACGCTCGGTCCAGGTCCAGGCTTGCCGGGCCGCTCGCAGGTTTTTCGCGGCAAAGTTCTTGTCATACGGTTCATAGACGCGGGCAGCGATCGCTGCGACTGCAGCCAGATCAGCGGTTGCGCACGTACTCTTGTAAGGCGCAATGCCTGTGCCGATCACCAGGCTCACAAGCCGATCTTCTTCGGGCATCACGAAGCCGGGAAAGTGCTCGCTCGTTTGTTTGTGCCAGACACCGCCATCGTCATCCTGCATCTTGAGCATCCACTCAAGATTCCAGCGGACCTCATTCAGGAGATCCGGCGTACCGTTTCCGGTCTCGGGGATGTTCAGCTTGATGCTGGCAAGCTTCCGCCCAAAGATCTCCCAGGCCCAGAGCAGCGTTCCCGTCGAAATTCCGGAGTTTACTATGTAGCGGCCGTAGTCTCCGGCATCATGCCAGCCGCCGACGTTGTCACGCGGGCCCTCTTTGCCTGAAGACGTATGGAAACTTCCCTGGAGGTGGCACGCGGCATGGGTGTATCCCGGAAACTCGGGGCCAAGGTCCACGGCAGTCCCGCAGCGCTGTCCGTAAAACGCTCGCGTCGCGAGATAAAAGGTACGGGAAAATACATTCGGCCCAATGGAGAACGTCCAACTGCGGCCCACGCCGGGGACTTCGAGATAATACGTGCCGGGTTGCTGAAGGCTGGAAAAGTCCGCAGCCTCGACAGTGTCGCCGGAGTTGGCGTCCGGGGCGCTGGCGCTCAATTTCCCCTGAAAAACCGTGGCGTTATCGCTGGCGCGCTTTACCACGAACGTCTGCGCTGGAGCGCTGACTACAGCAATCTTCCGAGCGCCAATTGGATAGCCCACCTGGTCCACTTTGATGTTCAGGCTGGGCGTCTCGCCGCCGATTGCAAGCGCAACTGAGAGGAAAATGAGATGGAAGAAGAAAACCGGTTTCAGTAGGGTCTCACGGCAGGGCGCCTGAACCATCGAACCACTAAAGGAACGCAGCATGACAGTGATCTCGCTTCGTCGTGATTTGGAAAGCTCAGGCGGATGAGTGTCGCGCTTTCTTGAGGGATTTGCAATGGGTATCGTTGCTCTGCGTGGGTGGAGACAAACTTACCGATATCGCGGGGAACGCAAATGCTCCTGTTTTCACACCGCATTCGGGTATAATCACGCGGTCATGCGTCAAAGGGTCTGCGCTGTTCGCGAGGCCAACCGGCAAGGACCTGCCGCAGATGCCTTCGTGCCCGCACACATTCCATCTCCAGGAGCAATCATATGACGTTCGGCTATTTCGATGACGAGAATAAAGAATACGTAATTACGCGGCCTGATACGCCCTTGCCGTGGATCAATTACCTCGGATGCCAGGCTTATTTCGGGATTATTTCGAACACGGCCGGTGGTTACTCGTTCTACCGCGATGCGCGGCTGCGGCGCATCACGCGCTACCGCTACAACAATGTCCCGCACGATTTCGGCGGGCGCTATATCTATCTGCGGGACGACGAATCAGGCGAATTCTGGTCGCCTTCCTGGCAGCCGACGCGGCACGATCTGGAAGATTACACCTGCCGTCACGGCATGGGGTACACCCTCATTGGCTCGCGCTACAGTAGCATTGCGGCCCACACCAACTACTTCGTGCCGTTGGACGAGAATCTCGAGATCTGGCAGCTCACCGTCACCAATCACCGTTCCAAGCGCGCTTCGCTCTCAGTCTTCTCCAGCGTCGAGTTCTGCTTGTGGGATGCGCAGGATGATGCAACGAACTTCCAGCGCAACTTCAGCATCGGCCAGGTGGAAGTCGAGGACGGAGTCATCTACCACAAGACGGAATATCGTGAGCGCCGCGACCACTTCGCGTATTTCGCCTGCTCGGGCAAAGTTGAGGCCTATGACACGCAGCGCGATGCCTTTGTGGGACCGTACCGGAGCTGGGACAAGCCGGTGGCCCTGGAGCGCGGACAGCTGACCAACTCGGTCGCTCACGGCTGGGCTCCCCTCGGCGCCCATCAGGTAAAAGCCGAACTCGCGCCCGGCGAAACCCGGCAGATCATTTTCGTGCTGGGTTACCACGAGAACCCACGGGACCAGAAGTTCGAGCCGCCCGATTCGCAGATCCTCAACAAGAGAACGGTGAAGCCGGTCATCGCCAAGTACCTGGATTCTGCCCACGTTGATGCCGCGTTCCAGAACTTGTGCCGGTACTGGAATGGTTTGCTCGGCATTCTGCAGGTGGACACACCGGATGTGCACACCAACCGCATGGCCAACATCTGGAACGCGTACCAGTGCATGGCAACCTTCAACATGTCGCGCTCCGCCTCGTTTTATGAGTCCGGCATCGGACGCGGCCTGGGCTTCCGCGATTCCAACCAGGACTTGCTGGGCTTCGTGCACATGGTTCCATCGCGCGCCCGCGAACGTATCCTGGATCTCGCCGCTACGCAGTTGCCCACAGGTGGTGCGTATCACCAGTATCAGCCGCTCACCAAGCGCGGCAACAACGATGTCGGCGGGAACTTCAACGACGACCCGCACTGGCTTATCCTGGGCGTGGCGGCTTATTTGAAAGAGACGGGTGACTGGAGCATTTTGGACGAACCCGTCCCTTACGATAACAATCCAGGTTCAGAGCAACCACTGTATGAGCACCTGCAGCGCAGCTTCAAGTACACCCTGGACCGGCTCGGGCCGCATGGACTGCCGTTGATTGGCCGTGCCGACTGGAATGATTGCCTGAATCTGAATTGCTTTTCCGACACGCCTGGCCAGTCGTTCCAGACAACCACCAACAAGGACGGCAAGGTGGCCGAGTCGGTTTTTATCGCGGGGCTCTTCGTGCTCGCGGGCCGAGAACTCGCGGACCTTGCGCAACGTCGTGGCCTGGCTGACGAAGCGAACGATTATCTCGCCCAGGTGGCGACGATGGAAGACACCATCCGCCAACACGGTTGGGACGGCGAGTGGTTCCTGCGCGCCTATGACGACTTCGGCCGAAAGATTGGTTCAAAGGAATGCCTGGAGGGAAAGATCTTCATCGAAACCCAGGGCTTCTGCGTATTGGCGGGCATCGGATTGGACGATGGCATGGCTGTCAAGTCCATGGAATCGGTCACCAAATACCTGGCCACCGAACATGGCATCATTCTGCAGCAGCCCGCGTATTCGAAATACTATCTCGAACTGGGTGAGATTTCGTCTTATCCGCCTGGGTATAAGGAAAACGCCGGCATCTTTTGCCACAACAATCCCTGGGTGATGATTGCCGAGACGCGAGTCGGAAACGGCGATCGCGCGCACGACTATTATTCGCGCATCAATCCCTCGGCGCGAGAGCCGATCAGTGATTTGCACCGATGCGAGCCGTACGTCTACGCCCAGATGATCGCCGGACGAGATTCTCCCACGTACGGTGAGGCGAAGAACTCCTGGCTGACCGGGACTGCGGCCTGGAACTACTACGCCATTACGCAATGGATTCTGGGCATTCGCACCTCTTATGACGGACTCCAGATTTCACCCGTCATCCCGAAGAGCTGGCGCGGATTTAAAGCCACTCGCATCTTCCGCGGCGTGACTTACCACATCACTATCGAGCGTGCGGGCGAGGGCAACCACGTAGCTCTGAAAGTTGATGGCGTGCCCATCAAGGGCGACACTGTGCCTCCCCCGGCCGACGGCCGGAAGGAAGTCTCCGTGAAGGGAACGCTGACCTAAGTCAGGATTCAGTAGTCAGAATACTCATTCCAGCACGTGCTAGAGCGAAAAGCTGCCCACAAAGGAGCTACGTTTACCCCTGTGGTTCCAAACCACGTCCAAACCCTTGCCTCGGAATGAGTCCTCAAGGGTGAACGCAGGCATGGCGTGAGCCAGTTGAACGAGCGGCGGATAGTATACGAACTCGTTCCCGCAGATGTCGTCGCCATGGCACAAGCTGCGCGTTTCAATGCGCGCCAAGTTCCCGGCCACAAGGCGGGCAGTGCCGTGGTCTTCTCCCTGAGCGAAGGCCAAATGAATAGGGGCTGTTTCAACGCGAACCACGTGGCTCAGGAGTTTCCCGGCCATGGCAGCAGCGAAAGCCTGCAGGGCCAAGCGTTGCCGGGGGGTGGCCCGTTGGTCGACAATCAGTACGGACTCGGCTGGATAAGCACTATGGTAGGGATCACCTAATGTGGCATGGGCCTTCACCACCGCCACAACGCCCAGGCCGTTCAAACTGGTTCCCCTCCAGTCGCCTTCATTGATTCTCCATGCCAGGATCGCCTCGTTTCCAACCAGGCCAACTTCGCCGTTGGCGAAGCATGGGCCAGTGTAAACATCTGCGCTTCGAGCTTCGATATAGTCTCCCTTGATCGCCGCGCTGCCTGGGACAGCCGACACCGCCATCAGAGCGATTCCCACAACCGCGAGAACATGAAGCTTCCTCATGATGTACCCTCCTTCGAGCAAATTATCCACATAGCCCCACACTAATTCGATGTCTGAGGAAGCTGAAAGTTACTCTGCCGCCACGAGTGGTGTCATTTGGGACTGGAGCCCTTCCCGAGCACAAGTCATTCCCGCGAAAGCGGGAATCCAGTGTGCAGATTGCGAATTTCAGAAGGTTTGCGGAGTGGATTCGCTTTCGCGGGAATGACTGCGGCCTGCAATGCCCGTGTCTCACAAATGACACCAGTACCCGTCGGCGCGTCTCGGCGAGTTCATCCCGCCACTGCCGTCCGGTTCCGAAAGCTCGCTTGCCTACGGCTGAATCGGAAGGGCGGGGTTTTAACCTGCATCAAAGTTGGAGTGGGCTCTGTGCGCGTCTTGTAGGGGCACGGTCCCGCGCTGCGAGGCCAGATGAGGGGCCCGAAACGGGAATAGGAGTCCCGTGACTGAGGTGGCAATCTTGCGGCTAACAGCGGGGTCGCATATTCCGCCCCGGGTTCCTTCAGGATGTGGATGTCCGGGTCGCGCTCACGCAGATCACATCCTTGGCTTCACAAGTGCTTGATAGACCACGGGTTGGCTCAACGCCTGCACATTGGGCTCCCCAGGGCCGATCCTGCGCTGGGTCATGCCTACAAAAATCAGATCGTTGGTGGGATCGACCCAGAACCAGGTGTCCGCTGCTCCCAACCAGAAGAAAGTGCCTTTGCCCACCACTTCGTCGGCCTCGAGGGGGTCCGTGTAGACCGCGCAATCGTAGCCCCACCCCATTCCGGCCCGGATGATCGCTGGACCAATTGAGAACTCGCCCGTCATAAGGCTGGGGGCCAGATGGTTTGTGGTCATGAGCCGTACCGTGGCCGGCGCCAGGATGCGCACGCCGTCCAGTTCGCCGCCATTCAGGAGCATCTGAGCGAAGCGCAGATAGTCCTCGGCGGTCGAGACCATACCGCCGCCGCCCGAGGGCATCGATGGCTGCGTGGCATAATCATTCGGTGTTGCGCCGGGCGCCTGGTTCAAGACCAGTTCGCCGTTCTGGCCCGATGCATAAAGCGTGGCAAACCGGTTCCGCTTTTCAGGGGGAACGAAGAAGCCAGTGTCGTTCATGCCGAGGGGCCCGAAAATGTGCTGCTGCATGAAATCGGGCAGGGACTGGCCCGACAATTTTTCAACGATATAGCCCTGGATATCCATCGACGCGCCGTAGACCCAGCGAGTTCCCGGCTGGTAGAGCAACGGGATCTTCGCAAGCTTGTCGATCATTTCTTGCAGGGATCGGGATTGCCACACCTGCTGGTCCAGGTACATCTTATCGACCAATGTATTGCCGAAGAACCCGTACGTGAAGCCCGCGGTGTGGGTCATCAGCTCGCGCATGGTCGGGGGATGGACGGGGTCTTCCACGATCATGTTGCCGCTTTGATCCGCGCCCTTGAAAACTTTCAGATGGGCGAACTCGGGGATGTACTTCGAGACCGGATCCAAAGGATCCCATTTGCCCTCTTCGTAAAGGATCATCATGGCAACGCCGGTGACCGGCTTGGTCATGGAGAAGATGCGGAAGATCGTGTCCTTCGTCATCGGAGCGCCGCTCGCGATGTCCTTCTTGCCGTAGGTCCTCTCCTCGACCACTTTGCCGTGGCGCGCCAGAATTGTTACGACGCCGGCAAGCTGCTTCTGGTCCACTTCCCGCTGCATCGCCGCATGGAGCCGCTCGAGTCGCTCGGACGAGAAGCCGAGCGCCTCCGGCTTATTCTCGGCAAAATCGGGGGCCTTCTTGTTCGCTTGCTGAGCCTGGGTCTGAGGCGCGCCAGCGACAAAGAGCAGTCCGGCGAGGAGCGATAGGGCGAAACGCGAGAGTCGTGTATTTTTCATTTGCCTTAGTCCTGTTTGATTTGCGGAGCTGCTGCGGATGGTCGGACAACGTATTCTCGCCTGAACCTAACAGAGCAATGCTGGCAGGGGCTTCTAAGCACCTTGGGCGAGTCTTCACACGCCACCATGCCCACACACAATTAGAGGGATTCGTAGCAAGCACGGCCCGGTTTGCAGTTCTCCATACTGGCTATCTCGCCATCCGGCCCAAGGCAATTCTGGGTGTGGACGCACCAACAGATGTCGCTGTCGGAGCGGGGGACCGCCGGGTCAGGTTCAGCTTCGATAAACATCCACTTGGAGCGCAACAACCGGCAACGCTCCTGGGAAATGCCAGGCTGAGGAGTGGGTTCAGGCATAATCACACTTCTCCTTTCACAGCGCGCAACAGTGCGCGCTTGACCGCCACTCGGGCCAGTTGGACCTTGTAGGCATTCTTTGACAGCGGGGTGGCTTTGCTAAGGGCGGCTTTTCCGGCTTCGTCCGCCAGTTCGTCAATAAAGGTCTTTCCCACCAGGGCTTGTTCCGCCTCCGGTGAGGGCCAAGGCACGGGCGCCACGTGACCGAGCACGACGCGCGCCCTTCTGACCGCATCACCGTCGAGGCTGAGCGCAACAGCGGCGGCAGCCAAGGGCCAGTCCAGCGCCTCTTTTTGCCGAACTTCGTACACTGCCATCTTGATTCCGTCGGCAGCGGGCACAACGATCTCAGTGAGGATTTCGTGCGCTTTGAGCGCGTGCTCGCTTTCACTTTCGCTTGCCGGCGTAACGAAGAACTTCTCGACCTCAAGCTCCCGCGCTCCCTCTGGACCCTGCAGCCGAACCCTCGCTCCCAGGGTGAGCAGGGCAGGCCCCAAACTTGACGGACTCACGAAATAAGCCGGACCGGAATTGCCCAAGATAGCGTGGTAGCGGTTGTCGCCGTCCGGCACCAAGGGTTTCCCCTTATAAGTCGCCAGCAGGCCATATCCCGCGCGGTAGTACCAGCAGCGCGGCCGCTGGCAAAGGTCGCCACCCACAGTTCCTACACTGCGAATCTGTGGGCTGGAGACGCCTCGGGCAGCCTGGACCAAGGCCGGATAATGCTGTCGCACATCCGCATTCTCGATCAACTCGTCCAAGGTGACCAAGGCACCCAGGCGCAAGCCGGACCCCGATTGGAATTCGATTCGCCTCAGTTCCCGGAGTTTCTGCAGATCGACGACACGCCCTAGACTGACGATCCGGTCTTTCATCAGGCTCAGCAGGTCAGTTCCCCCTGCCAGCACCGCAGCTTCGCCCTTCGCTTCGGCCAACAATTGGACGGCTGCCTGTAGGGTTGTGGGGCTTACATATTCAAAGGCTTGCATCAGGCTCCCCCTCCTTTCTCGAGTGCGGCTAGAACCTTTTCCGGAGTGATAGGTAAGGTGGGCACGCGCACACCAAGGGCGTTGGCCACGGCGTTTGAGATGGCGGCCCCGGGCGAAATCACAGGAGGCTCACCCAGGCCAATCGTGCCGCGTTCGTCAAACCCCGGTCCAGTCATCATGTGGACCACCAATTCGCCGATGTCCCCAATGCCCGCCAGCTTGTAAAACTCCATGTTGGGATTCAGCATACGGCCCGTGGCATCGTCCATGATCTTTTGCTCGAACAGTGCGTAAGAGATGCCCATGGTCAGCGCGCCATAGCACTGGCTCTCCGCAGTTTTGATGTCGATGATGAGCCCGCAGTCCTGCGCACACACCATCTTGTTGATCTTCACGATTCCTGTCTCGGTGTCCACAGAGACATCCGCCATTTCCACTCCGCCCACACCACTGGAGCCCAGCGAGCAGGGACCGGGGTGCTTGCCGGTCACCTGTATCATCTTCACACCCAGCTTGGCGCAGGCTTGCTTCCAGGTAAGGCTCTTAGAAGAGTCGGCCTTCGCCTGGATCCTTCCACCAGCGGCTATGAGTTGGTCAGCGGATACCCCCAGGCTGGGGGCCACGGCAGCGAAGAGTTGATCGAGGGCGTCCACGCATCCGCGACGAGTGGAAGCGCTTACTCCGCCCACTGTGGAGCTTCCGCCGGAGGCGCCGTCGTTCGGATACTTGCTATCTCCGATGTTTACCGCAATCGCCTCAAGCGGAAGACCCAGGGTCTCTGCCGCCACGATGTTGATTACGGTCCGCGTCCCGGTGCCCAGGTCTTGGCTCCCCAGATTTACCTCGACGGAGCCATCGGGATGAATGTTCACATTGCAATTGCTGTTGTGCCCACGGCCACCCCAGGTGTGGAGGCTGATTCCCAGGCCACGCTTGATGGAACTGGGAGTCTTGTGGCTGCGCGGGTGCCAGTTCCTCTCCCAATCAATCAGCTCAGCAGCCTTGCGAAGCTCCTGCCGGTACACCTCCGCGCGCTCGCCCGCGAGATCGGCGTTCTTGGAGAAGAACTCGAGCGGGTCCATGTTCAGCTTAGCGGCAAGGTCTTCAAGAGCGCCCATCGTAAGCAGTGCCGCCTGGGGGTGGTTGGGCGCCCGCCAAGCGCGCGCGGGACCAGTGTTCGTGCTCACCGAGGTATGGCGAGTGACCTTGTTGGGTATGCCGGTGAAGACGTAGGGAAGGGGAGGCATGCCAGTGCCCTCCGGACCCCCCGCGCCCCAGGAGTCCGATTGCCAAGCAACGATCGTCCCGTCTTTCTTTGCCGCCACTTTAATCTTTGCGAAGCTGGAAGGTCGCGCCCCGGCCACTTCCAAATCCATGTCACGCTCGAGCAGCAGTTTGACGGGCTTGCCAGCCATCTTTGCCAGCCGGGCGTTCTCAACACCCCAACGGTCGGCAGAGAACTTGCTGCCAAACCCTCCGCCGATGTATTGGCAGATGGTCTCAATGTTGTTGTTCTTGACATCGATGCCCGCCTGCCTTAGTGCTTCACCGACTTCACCCGGTATTCCGGATACGTTTTGAGTGGAGAAATAGGTCTTCAAGGTGTCTGGACCTGTCCACTCAGCGACGCTACCGTGTGTTTCAAGGCAGCAGTGTGTGATCATGGCCATGCCGTAGTAACCTTCGGAAATGACCACATCCGGGTCGCTGAAAGCCTTGTCAGGGTCACCACTCTTCTCGCTGCCTGCCGCTTTGGCGTGCTCACCCACCTTACTCAAGTCTTCTTCATGAACCAGGTAGGGGAGTTGTTCAAATTCGATCTTGATCTTATCCAAGGCGTCTCGAGCAATCTCTTCACTTTCTGCCGCCACGGCCACGATTTCGTCGCCTGCCCATTGAATTTCCTTGCCCACATCCTGAATCTTGCGGACTGCCTTCACGCCAGGTGTGCTCTCAGCGGCGGAGGTGTCCAAGGCGGTGATTTTGGCATGAGCATAAGGTGAGCGCAGAATCTTGCCATAGAGCATACCCGGGAGGTTGACGTCGTAAGTGTACTTGGCCTTGCCGCTCACCTTGACGGGCCCGTCGATGCGGCTGATCCGCTTGCCGATGAGTTTCCTTTCTCCTGCTTCCGGCCAATCGTATTTGCACTTAGGCATTTGCTTTCCCTCCCTTCATCGACTTGGCGGCCTCCAGCACGGCTTGCCGAACCCCCACGTACGTCCCGCAGCGACAGAGGTTCCCCCCCAGTCCCTCTTCAACCTCATCAAACGTAGGGTTTGGATGTTTGTCCAGGAAGGCCTTGCACGCCACGACAAAACCGGGCGTGCAGAAGCCGCATTGCTGCGCATCGTGTTCGACAAAGGCGGTCATGACGGGATGCAGTTCGCCATCGTGCGAAAGCCCTTCGATGGTCACGATGTCATGTCCCTCCGCCTGTATTGCGAGCAAGTTGCAGGCATAGACTGGTTTGTCATCCAGGATGACCGTGCAAGCGCCACAGACCCCGCGATCACACACCTTCTTAGCCCCTGTTAGGTCCAGATGGTTCCGAAGAGCATCGAGCAGTGTGACGCGGGGTTCGAGATTCAGTTTGTGAGGCTTACCGTTAACCCTCAACGTGATGGGGACAGGCCCTGGGCCAGCGACAGCATCCGACCCTGTTGGAGGGGAGGCCGCGTGCGCTTCCGTAATCAGCAATCCGCTGGAAACAGCGACGCTGGCCCCTTTCAAAAAGTCGCGCCGGGTCAGACTTTCTTTCCTTGACCCGGCCTCTTTTGGCTTCTGCTTTTTCCGTTTCATGCTTTGCTCCTTCGATTCCTGAACACCACAAGACGCGCTAATATGAATCGCCCCGCTTGCGAGCTCATCAGCAGATGAAGCCCAACCGTCTCAGTTGATTAGTAGCAAAGGGGTATTATAGCACTTTTTCTATGTCCGAATTGTAACTTCTTGCGCGGGGCAGGCCTCCTTAGTTGCCCTGGTCAATCTACAGATGGTGCAGATCATACAGATGGTTATTCTGTTACAGTCTTATTGTGGTTGATGTCCGCTGCCGAGTGCAAGTCTGTAGTCAGCTTTTGGAAGTGGGTCAATTTGATGCTGTAGCGGCGATCCCGCAAGGCGGGATCGCCAAATGGCGGCGTAAAGCCGCCTCTACATCAAATTGACCCACTACCCAGTTTTTCGCCCTCTGGCGGCAGGCGGGCACATCGTTTATACTTCGCTTCGTTTCAGTTGGAATGGACTAAGGCGTTGTCACGTGATGCTAAGGTGGATACACGCGGGCTTGACAGTCTCCACCGGGGCGATCGTAGGTGAGAGGGAGGGGATAGTTCTTGATGTTTCAGCATCTCTCGAGGGGAGACTTAGTGAGGAGCCCGACTGAATTGGCCCAAAGCCGCAGCGAACTGTTTAAGGGAATTAGAGGCCGTCTCGTTCTCAGCCTGCGTTATTTGTTTGCGACGGAGGTGCACGCCTACGCGTTCTCGATAGCCGCGAATGTGTATCTCTCTTTCTTTCCGTTCACACTCCTCTTGCTCACAGTTTGTCGCCGATGGCTGCACTGGGAGGGCGCCTACCGCGTGATCCTGGAACTTTTGCGGATTCACTTGCCTGCGGGAGCGGATTCCATCATTCGAAACCTTACCCAGCTCGTACAAGGGCGTCCCAGGCTTCAACTCATCTCCGTGGTTATGCTCGTTTTCACCAGTTCGGGGGTCTTTCTGCCCTTGGAGGTCGCGCTGAATCATGTGTGGGGTATTCGGCGGAACCGCAGTTTCCTGAAGAACCAGGCTATGTCCTTCTTTCTGGCTGTGGCGACGGGTCTTATGGCGTTTCTTTCGATTCTCCTCTCCACCGCCGCGCAATGGGTGCTCACCTTCACCCTCGGATGGATCCCGTCCCGAGTGGTAGTGGCAGCGGTCTCTCGTGGTGTTATGGAAATGATCTCGGTCCCGCTCGCCGTCTCGATCTGCTTCGTGATTTATTTCTTCCTGCCGAACGGCCGGGTTCCGATCAACCGGGTTCTTCCCGCGGCCATGATCGGGGGTGTTTTGACGGAGCTGGGGAAACTCACTTACATACAGACGTTGCCGCTCTTTCGCTTCCGGGAGGTCTACGGGCCATTCGCTATTTCCGCAACTCTGTTGCTCTGGGCTTATGGAGCAGCTTTGATCCTGCTCTTTGGCGCCCACCTCTGTGCGCATGGTTCTGGTATTTCCGCTGAAGCAGGGATGCCTGGCGTTCAAAGAGCGGAAGAGTTGCGTTGAGGAGGAACCAACCGTTCCTCAAGGTGGCCGCACATGGAAACAAGAGCGAGGATCCTGGAAATCCCCCGGCTTCTCCGTGAGACGCTCGAAAAGGGCGTCCGCGAATACGAAACGCTTATCCGCCACGTCCGATGGGGTGAAGCACCCATCTACATTTGCGGCTGCGGCGCATCATTGCCGGTGGGTATGGCGGGGGCTTATTTGTTCGAGTGGCTGGCCGGCTGGCCGGTGCTGGCACGCTCCGCAAAAGTCTTTGAAGCGTACACGCTTTCCACGCTGCGTCCCCGAGCGGTCGTGGTAGTGATTTCGGCATCGGGCGAAGACCCCGAGGGGCTCGAGGTCGTCCGCATCGCGCGCTCTCGAGGCGCCGCACTCCTGGCATTGACGCGTAACCCCGATGGCCCGCTGGCCAGGGCGTGCGAGGGCGTTTTTCTCACGCGGGATGAAGGCGCTGAGGATTCTGCGGCCGCCGCAGTTTGCCAGCTCGCTGCACTTTCCAGCATTGCTCTGATTGCGGCGCGCGTCCTCAAGCACTCCAGCGCGGGGCTTGAGTTGTTCGAAGACGAACTGAAGCGATTGCCGGAACAACTGGAGTGGTCTTTTACCCAGCTCTCTGACGCGCTTCGCGCGTTGGCGCAGGAACTCCGAGCTATGGACCGGTTCTGGCTGGTAGGAGGCGGTCTTTATCATCCCGTGGTTGTTCGCGCCGCCCGGCGGCTAAGCGCATTTGGGGGGATTCATGGTGAGGGAATTGAGGTGTCCGAATTCTGTTCAGACCCCCTGTTACATTTGCGGCGCGGGGACGTGGCCATGTTTGTTTCCGGGTCGCGTCTGAGGATCAGGCGGGAGGTTCATCAGGCCGCCGCCCAAATCAAGCTCAAAGGGGCAAGGCTGATTACGCTTACCGACACTAACGATCGTGAGCTTGTTGATCGTTCGGAGATGGCGATTCTCGTGCCCCCTCTTAGCGAGGTGGGGGGCTCGATACTTGCCTTGGCGCTCCTGGAACTGCTGGCGTCGCAAGTGGCGAGGAGTCTCAAGTCGGAGACTATATTAACTCCGCGTGATTGACACTTGTGCTCAATTCTGATTTAATAACAGCATGGAACTTGGAAAAAGATTAAGAGCGCTGCGCGAAGCAAAAGGCTTGTCGCAAGGTGACATCGAAAGACGGTCCGGTCTCTTGCGATCCTACATATCTCGTGTAGAAGGCGGGTATACCGCCCCCTCCCTTTCGACCCTGGAGAAGTTTGCGAAGGCACTGGAGGTCGAACCGTATCAGCTCTTGTTTCATGGAGAGGGCAAGCCCAGCGCGCCCAAGGTGCCTGAGCAAGTCGGCTCGGGGAAACCTGTTAAGCGGTTGGTGAAGATGTTCGAAGGTATGACGAGCGCCAATCGCAAGCTGCTCCTGAGCATGGCTACCCAGCTCAGCAAGCACTAACGCAGGGCGAGTTCGCGCAAAGCAATCATCGGGTCTGTATCGGCGGGGAAACGGGGGTGGTCGTGTACCCCGGCAGCACGCTGAGCCAAAGTAGCATGGAAAAATGCTCCAACGGAGGCGGCTGGATGTATAGATGGTGGCCAGGAGGCCAAATCGGAAATCCTGGGTAAGATCTTCCATATACGGGAGCCCGATATGGAAATTGCAGCTAACATAGTGCGGTCGGGCCCGCCGCGCCCCCTATTGAGAGTGAAGGACTTGGCGTGGTTGGTTTACCTCTACCCTGGGAGGTGGCTGGCGCGTTTTCTGCCGCTGAGCTGGATGTACGCCGTTGGCGATGCGTTGGCTTGGTTCGCATCCTTCGCACTGCGCGCACCTCGCCGCCGCTTGATGGAAAGGCTTGCGCTCGCCTTCCCCGCGGAGGCGGGGAGCTCACGGCTGGAGCAAATCGCGCGCAACTTTTTCAGGAACGACGTCCGCAGATTTCAAGATGACCTAATCATGGAGCGGCACGCGCCTGCAAGCCGCTCAGGCACTGCGGAGATGGTGAACCTCGATAACCTCACCGCCGCGCTTTCATCGGGCCGCGGTGCCCTTCTCATCAGCGGCCACTTTTTCGCCAGCCGAGCCGCCAAACGCTACCTCCACTCCATTGGTTACCCCGCACTTTCAGTGCGCAACCACAAGCCGCCTGATGATTGGGCGGGCCGGTTCGGCAAGCGTTTCCTGCAAATGCCCTACGTCAAGTTCCTCGCCGGAGTTCTCGGAGAGGAAGTGGACGTGCACGACCCGGACTCGAGCCTCAAAATGCTTGCCCGGCTGCGTTCGAACGGGCTGATCGATCTCCACATGGATGCCCCGTTTTCGCGCGAGCTTGTGCGCCTCGATTTCCTTGGGAAGCCGTGCCGCTTTCCAACCGGTTTTCTTCACCTCGCATGGATTGCGCGCGCTCCGCTAGTTCCCATGCTGTGCCTGGGCGATTCACGGAGGCTCCGGATCGAGTTCGGAACGCCTGTCCACCCATGCGAGTGGCAGAACCGCGCGCGCTTCGTGGAAGATGGGCTCGCACGAATGGTGAAGACGCTCGAAGAGCAAGTGCTGAGAGCGCCCGAGCAGTGGGATGGTTGGATTCGCTGGTGAGTGGAGGTGCGCGATGAGCTCGAACGACGTCATTCTGCAACAACTGCGGCAGCTTTCCTGCTCTGTGCTCAATCTGAACCTGTCGCCCGAAGAAATGGCCGGATTGACCCGCCTCGACGAAGTGGCCGGGCTCGATTCGCTCACGATTCTCAACGTCGTCACCGCCGTAGAGAAGGAGTTCAGTATCACCCTGACGGAAGCGGAGTTGAAGACCGAGGTACTGTTGGACCTTCCGCGGTTGGCTGCATGTGTTGCCTCTCTTCAGGAACGCTCATGTTGAGAGCTGCCTTCGACGGAGTTGCCGCGCGGCAACCCGATGCTGTCGCCGTCATCGATCACGGGATTGCCATTTCTTACTCCGAACTTCGTTTGCGGAGCGGTCGCTTTGCGCGTCTCCTCGCAGACAGGGCGGGTCTTCAACGCAGGGACCGCCTGGCGGTGTGCCTTCCCAACTGCTGGGAAGTCGCGGCGGGCGTGCTTGCCTCCGCGGGCATCGGCGCAGTCTGGGCGCCGTTCCACCCCGAGTGGCGGCCGCGCGAGATCGCCTGGCTCGCGTCGCAACTGTCGCCGCGCGCTCTCATCGCGCGCAGCGACATGCTGGGACACTGGCGCGAATCGGGAGCGCTGCCCGCCACGGTGGTGTTGATCGACGAGGCCGATGTGCGCGACGCACTGCTCACATCCACGGCCCTTCTGCCGCCCTCGCCGCAACCGGAGAGCGAGCCTTGCGTCTGCTTCCCCACATCCGGGTCCACGGGCCGCCCGCGCATTGTCTTCCGCTCCGCTCGCAATCTGATCTCGGCGCAGAGTTCTACTGCCAAGGCACTCGGCTTGGGCTCGGGCATGCGCCAGTTGAGCGCCGTCCCTTTCTATCACTCCGGGGGCTTCGACAACTGTCTCCTGCTGCCGCTGCTGTACGGCATGTGTGTTACGCTGCCGGACTCCTTCGCGCCGGCGGAAGTGGAAGCCGCCATCCGAGATCATTGGATTCAGGTGCTGATGGGATCGCCGTTCGTCTATACAATGCTGGCCGAAAGCGGCGCCACCCGCGCTTCGTTCGAGAGCGTGGAGGTTGCCGTCTCCTTCGGCGCGCCAATGCCGCCGAAGACTGCCGGCGCTTGCGAGTCGATGCTGGGCCTGCGGATTCGGCAGCTTTACGGCTCCACCGAGACTGGTGTGATCGCCATTCAGCGTGCGGGTTCCCTCTTCCGGCCCGGACTCGCCGGCCATCCCGTCGAATCCGCCGAGGTCCGGATTCTCGGCGAGCACGGCGAATTGCTGGGGCCCAGTTGCACCGGCAACCTTGCGGTGCGCGGCCCGGGCGTCATCTCCGCCCACTTCGATCCCGTTGATTCGGACGCCGAAAAATTCCAGGACGGCTTCTACATCACGGGGGACTTAGGTCGCCTGGAACCAGACGGCGAGCTAATCTTATGCGGCCGCTCGAAGGCGATCATCAACATCTCCGGCATCAAGGTAGATCCCGTCGAGATCGAGCACGTGCTGCTGAAGCTGCCCGAGATACGAGCCTGCAACGTGCACGGTGTGCGCGACGAGCGGCAAGGAGAAGTGATTGAAGCGCTCATCGAACTTCGCCCAGACTGCACTCTCACACGCCGTGCTGTTGTCGCCCACTGCCGAGCCCACCTCTCGGAATCGAAAATCCCACGGCGTATCGAGTTCGCCGCCGCCACCCCGATGGACGCCGCCGGTAAGAAACGGACGGAGTGGGCTCCCGCCGGGGAGTGATTCCCCGTGGGTGTGAACTTCCGCCATCAACACCAAGACCCTCTTTCCCTGAAAAATCCGATTCATAATCCCGCCTTGCAAAATCTAGTTCATCGCAAGCCCGGTGGAGCACGCATGATTCTTGGCGCAGCTCCGCGACCCCTGCGGATTCGCCTTCAGGTTGAACTGCCATAGCCCCACCGAGATGCCGTCGTGCCCGATCCGCGCCGGGTCGTACCCGCTCTCCTTCCCCTCAAGATTCAAGCCGCAGACCTAAAGAACAGGTCTGCGCTACGCTCGCTTCTTCGCTTGGACTGGCATGCCGAGGCTTTATTGAGCACCCTGGCGGGGAGTGGCGAAGGGGACTTTGCTCCGGTGGATCTGCGTCAACTTGGGTGAAGCGCACTCTTGACGTACCAGGTCCTGGGTTTGGGCCTATCAAAATCCCGGTGCTATAATGCCGTTATGCTGATTAGCACAAAGATTACCCACGCTGATCTGCTTGCGATGCCTGACGACGGCAAGCGGCGCGAAATCGTCGAAGGGGAACTCTTCCTGTCTTCGATGCTTCCAAATTTTGCACTCCCCCTTGCCGATGTTTTCAAACCCTTGTGAGCAGTAGGTAGTGGGCGGAAGACAGTAGGCAGGGACAGGCATGCGTCCCCACACACCACCTACTACCTACCGCCTACCCGCTGCCTCCTGCTCGTCGGTTCGTGAATAACTCAGTGGATATGCTTGACCTTCTTTTGCAGGTAATCCATCAGGCGGAGATCTCACAGCCGACGATGAAGGGGATGGAATCGTCGAGAAGCGTTACCAGCGAGCGAAGAATATGGAACTCCGCCTGGCATTACTCTGTTAGGTTCAGGTGAGAATACGGTAGTGGGTCAGTTTCCGGCAAGGGCGTTATCCGGCCCAGCGTCGCCCCGCTGCTCAGAGAGTGGCAAGGTTTCTTCCCAGCGCGCCGTCATCCGTCCGTTGTCTCTGGCGCCGTAGAACGATCAGTAAACACATGCCGACAAGTCAGGAGCTATTTCCCACAACGCCGTTTCGGGGGATCTGAGCTTGAGGGCCATTTGTCCCGTTTGCCGACTATCAGGGTATGGCCGGAAGAGCGAGTTGTTCTAATTGAATCAACGCCCCCATTTTCAACGCAGCGCAGGCTACTTTCCAAGGGGTGTATTGTCTTAAATCGTTCGGGCTCGATCAGACTTTTCGCTAGTGGCGGGCTTACTACGGTTTGTTATCTGTTCGGCGTGGGGCAAGGCCCCGTGTTCCGCCTTCGACTTCCGGTCCTGCGCAGTTAGGCGGCCTACGACGGGGAGAGACTTGGGCTGGGCGTGGGTCTTGCAGCCTTCGGGTTCTTCGATCCGATGTTTGCGCCCTCAGTCCAAGTTAGCTCGGAGCTCGCGTCTATTCCCAACTCCGCAAGGCTACCTCCCATAGTAGCGGACCAGCTTTACCGTTTTCGTAGTCAAGAAGGACATTCCGCATTACACTGATCGCTGCACGAGTTGGCTGCAAAGGTAATCGACCTTCAAGGAGGCGCACATGAGGTTGCTTGTTATTCTCTTCGCCCTTGCCGCGGCGGGTGCGGCCCAGGTAATCAACTTCGATTCCGCACAGCCCGGTACCCCGCCGCCAGGCTGGACACAGGCAATGACCCACAACGGGGGAGCACCGAAGTGGCAGGTACTGAAAGATGACAGCGCGCCCAGCAAGCCCAATGTGCTGGCGCAAACCTCCAACGACCCGACCGACGGGCGCTTTCCGCTCGCCATCCTGGACAAGGCGAGTGTCAAAGACGGCGAGCTGAGCGTCAAGTTCAAACCAATCTCCGGCAGAGTGGACCAGGGCGCCGGAATCGTTTGGCGGTACCGCGATCCAAACAACTACTACATTGTTCGCGCGAACGCCCTTGAGGACAACGTGGTCTTGTACAAAGTGCAGGATGGCCGCCGCAGCTCGCTTGCACCGAAGGGCGCACCTCCGCGCACTTACGGTGTGAAGCACAAAGTGCAATCCCAGGCGTGGAGCACTTTGCGAGTGACATTCAGCGGGCCTCTGTTCACGGTCTATTTCAATGGCGAGAAATTATTCGACGTGGAGGACTCGACCTTCACTGAGCCTGGCAGAGTGGGTCTGTGGACTAAGGCCGACAGCGTGATCTATTTCGACGACTTTGACCTGGTTCAAAAGTGAACAGGAGCCCGACATCCGATGCCACCGCTGAAGGCTGTCTTCTTGCCGCCCATTTCGCAGGCGACCAGTTGTACGGGGAAGCTTTCCTCCAGACATAACTGAACCGCTTTGCGCCTAACCTCAAACGGATGGGAGTGAACGTGCGAGCGAATCGACCGCCGCGCCGCCCCCCCCCGAGGGGGGCGGGTCTTTTCCGTCTTCCCTTGAACTTCGTTTATACCTTCCATAGGTAACACCCCTTTCGGTTCCTCCAGGGAACCCATGCTTTGGAGTGTTACCCTTTTTCCTCAAGAACTCAGACTCGCAATCCGGGTGTTAGCCCAGTTCTTGTCCGCTAAAACGTGAACCGCATCTGGAGCTCCAATCGGCGGTTGTCCGCCGACTCGGAAAAGCCAGTGCCGCCGAGGGTGCCGGCGCCATAGGGTTGATTGGCCTGGCCGAATCGCGGCGACTCGATGTTGCCGATGATCGGACCGGGATTGTTTCGATTCAGCACATTGCGAATCGACATCGAGATGGTCAGGTTGTAGCGACGACCTGACGAGGAGGAGTCACCCCGCGGTCCGCCCAGGTTGAACGGGCCGGTCTCGCCACGCCGGCCGTAGCTTCCCGATGGTGCGCCGCCCCCTTCCCGGGCAGCGCCAAATGCGAACGTCTTCGACACACGCAGGTTAAACATGATGACGCCAGGCCCACGACCATGATTGCGTGGAAGGATTCTCTCGCCGGCCGAGGGATTAGGATCGAGGAGGCCATACTTGGTTAGAACCAATCCCGGCTTGTTCGGGTCCGCGGCAATGCCGGGCCTGCCGTTGAAAAGCGTGTCGCCATACAGATCCTGGCCTGCGGTGATGTCAAAAGGCGCCCCGGAGTTGGCGACCAGGAACGGGTTGAAGCGAAAGCCCCATCGCGTATTGATGGATCCGCCGAAGGTCACACGATGACGAATATCCGTCCCAGCCGGCCCGTATTCTCCCGCCATGCTGTAGGGATTCGCCGGGAAGGTCCCGAGACCGTCAGTATTGCTCATCGCGTGGTTGTAAAGGTACGAGCCGAACAGGGAGATGTTCTTGCTGGCTTGGGAGTTGAAGTTCGTAATCAACTGAGTCTGATTATAGAGGCCTGCCGATTCCATCAGAAACACTGGATTGGGATTGTTGAGGGGAAACACCTCGCTCCCCGGTATCTGTTGGTTGTAGGTTCCTGGCAGGGGGGCGTTGATGTCCCGGGATCGCAATTGGTGGAGCCCGTGGGTATCAGCGAACGTCACCGCCACGGTGGTGTGGCCCGGCAGTTGCCTCTCGAAGGCCAGGGCGGACTGCATGAGATAGGGCGCCCGCAGGGCAGGGCTGACCCTCTCAACCACCTGCTGCCCTGCCACACCACTCAACGACGCAATGGAAGGAATCGAGGGAAAGAAGTCCGGATTGGTGATGACGTACTGCTGCTGCACGATGCCGTTGTAACGCTCGGCGGCAAGTGTATTGGCGAGACCGAAGCGGTCGTAGAAGATCCCGAATCCGGCGCGGATCACATTCTTCGGGGCGGATTTCCCCGATCGTGATCCGGGGGCCCATGCCAGCCCGATGCGAGGAGCGAAGTCGCGCCAGTCACCGGTATTGGTTTGCGCTTCGTAGCGAAAGCCGCAACTGAGGGTCAGATTCGGTCGCGCCCGCCAGTCGTCGCCCGCGAAGGTGCCCACGTCCCATTGCTTGACCGCTAGTGAGGGCACTCCTGCGGCGATAGTGAACTGCGAAGCGCCGCCTCCCAGCGCTCGAATTTCGGCTGGCGTCAAGCCCGACTGCCCGAAGAGGAGAGTCCGTCGGTAGCTTTCAATCGAATTGACGTTCACGAGGACGGGTTGCCCGTTTGCGTCGAGCACCGGGCGATTGCTTGCGTCCAGCTCCGGCGCGAGCCCGCCGGAAAAGATGAACGTGCCTCCGAAGTCTGTCGGCGAGGTATCGTTGAGGTATGCAGCGCGTAAACGCAGGCCGAATCGCCAAGTGTGCGGCCCGCGTAGAAGGCTGGTGTAATTCTGCAGCTCGTAGTCGTTCTCGAGATTGAACGAGTGGCCCGCCGGCGCTCCCCCGCCGATGAAGGAACCCAGGACCTGGATCGTGGGGGGCGGTTCTTCGGCTAGGCTCGATAGGTTGAACCGGTAGAACTGAAAGCGGGTTTCATTGATGGCATTGGCGCTGAATACAAATGTATTGGCAATCTGCACGGCCTGACTGTCACTGTGGTTGTGGAGGCCGGTGGATACGAGATTGAAGCTGCCCACGCCGGCGTCCTGGATATCGGCCGTTGCGAAGCGATAGCGCACCGAGAGAGTGTCCTTGGCGCTCAACTGTGTGTCGAGGCGAGGGCTGAGCGTGAGGCGGCGCTGCGGAATCCGGAACACCTGGGTGTAGGGATCAATGACGACGAGCGTTGCGGGGTCGAGTGTGGTTCCGTTGATGATGGCGCCGTTGTCGATCGCCGCCCGGTCGGCGCTCATGAAGAACGAGGTGCTCCGGTTTAGAGGTCCGCTGAGGTTGCCACCGTATTCTTTGAGCAGGAAAGGAGCCTTCTCCGCGGCGTAGGGGTTGCGCGAGTTCCAGAAGCTGTCGCCGAAATTGTAGTTACCTGTGCCGTGGAACCGGTTCGCGCCTGGCTTGGTGAAGATTTCAATCCGACCGTAGCCGAGCTTGTCGTACTCGGGCGAAAAGGGATTCTGGTTGATGCGAATCTCACGGATCTCGTTCTTGGACGGCAGTTCGCCGCCACTGAATCCGTCGATGTAGATCGCGCCCCCATTCGGGCCGGCGGAGGGTCCGGCGAGCGCTTGCAGGTCGGTGGCCAAATCCGTCGGGTCGTCAGAGAGGGCCTGCAGGTCGTCCCCACGGAGCACGAGGGCGCTGGCGTTGCTCCCAGCGGCGGTGGCGACCGCCGGTGCTTCGGTGCCTTGTACCTCCACACGCTGAGAAGGAAGCACGACATTCAGTTGCAGGCTCAGCGTCTGTTCCCCGTATTTCAGCGAAATCTTCACTGGCTGGAGAAGTGCAAGGTCCGGCGCGGACGCTTGCACGACATAGTCCCCCGCACCGAGTCCTGAAAACGAGTATGTTCCGTCGCTTGCGCTTTTTGTCGTTCGCGCTGCCCCAGACGGCCCGGTTAACGTAATCACTGCCCCCGGAACGACGGCCCCGCTCTGGTCCGTGACCACCCCATGCAGCGCTGCCGTTTGCCCGAAACAAGGCGACACAGCATAGAGAACAGCAAAGAACAAAAAGATGAGCCTCAACTCGCCTACCTCCAAATGAGCGAACAGGCGTCAGGAAGTTCGCGCACGCCGCACATAGAACGTCGCCGCGTGCCCCTCCCATGATCTCGTGCGAACTGAAGTCACAACTCTTCCAGTCAGCTCTCGGCCACCGATCCCGCCTGAGTTTGCTTTATGCCTCGCCGACCGGGTTTGCCTCTGCTGTTAGTTTTAAGCTCAAGTGGCCCCGCGAATTGCATCCCTTGACTTGCCTCACCAACCGATAGTTTTCAACGAAGCAGTCAGTTTCGTTGGAACCAGCAACCCGAGCGGCCCTGGAACAGGAATAATCGTGGCCGCTTCGTCTCCTCACCCCGCCGCCATCGGACTACTTGCAACTCCCACTGATCATCTTCAGGCTCGCCACCTGGACGTCAGCATACTCGCCTGCGCCCTCTTCCTCCTTCTCTTCTTCCTCACCTTCTCCTGGTGCCCGAGTTATTTTGCCCGTCACAGTCACTTTATGGCCGGGATGGTCAGCTAACTTGATGCGCCTGCTTTTCATCCCAAACTTCTTGCCATTCTCGGCAATTGCGAACACGCCCGGCGATTCACCTTTTTCCACGCAGCCGGTTATGGTCACTGTCTGCCCCTTTTTCTCCTTCGGCGGGTGACCTCCCGCTTAGGCCAAAAAGGGCTAGATGGCTAAACCAAGACCCACAGCCAGTAAACGAGCAATTCTCTTCGCGTTGGTAAGCATGCTCAGCTCCTGGCAATTGTGGCCGCTGACGGCCCTTCAAACACACTTAGCATACAGCGTCAACATGAAAATTCCCTGAATAAGAACAAAGTCCGCCGTTGGACGCTCGGGGGGTAATTGGTTCTTCCCGCGGTGAAGGCTTGGTTTCCAGCGCGAGCGAGACACACGGTAGCCTTGTTTGAAAACCCGCCCTTCTTCGACGCCGGCGTTCCGCTCGTGCGTGAACACTCTCCAGAACACTCTCCAGACTTTTGTCGCCTGACGAACAGGTATATAATCTGCCCACTATTTGTGAGAAGGCAAAATTCAGTGACGGAGGCCCACGTGTATTCGATCAAGTGCACCAGGCACAAAAAGGAATTTCTGGTATCCTTCGTTATACTTTTGGGTGTATCCCTTGCTCATGGGCAGAGCGAGCCACAAGAGATCAACGCGATTCTAAAGGATGAAATTCTGTCACCGGCCGTGGCAGAGTTTCAGATTCGCCAGTACTTGCTCAATCGGGTTGCTTCGCCCCCCCAGGTTCCCTCAAGCCCTCAGGAGTGGACCACTGAGGCTGCGCGACTCCGTCATCACTTGCTCGCAGACATTGGCTTTCACGGTTGGCCGAAAGAATGGGTGGCAGCGGGGCCGAAGTTCGAAGAAGTTGGCGTTATCGAAACCGGTTCAGGCTACAAGATACGGAAACTGCGGTACGAGATTGTCCCCGGTTTTGATTCCGCCGCACTCCTTTACGAGCCTGAACACATGAGCGGCAAGATTTCGGCTATCTTGAATTTGAACGGGCACGTTGGTCCGCTGGGAAAGGCGGTGGAGTACAAACAGAAGCGGTGCATCAATTATGCGAAGCACGGCATCCTGGCCTTGAACCTGGAGTGGTTTTCGTTTGGAGAGCTTGATAAGACGGGTAACGAGCATTGGTTCGGCGCGCACTTGGATCTGGTGGGCGCGAATGAACTGGGAATCTTCTACCTGGAGATGCGGAAAGGTCTCGACTACCTTTACAGCCACCCCAACGTCGACCGCAACCGCATTGGTGTGACCGGATTGTCCGGAGGGGGATGGCAGACCATAATCTTGAGCGCGCTTGACGAACGGGTGAAGGCCAGCAATCCCGTGGCCGGCTTTTCTTCACTGCGGCCGCGTGTGGAGGCGAAGCATTACGGCGATATGGGTGACGTCGAGCAGTCGGCGACAGATTTTCTTGACGGCTCGGACTTTTCCCATTTGGTGGCGCTGGTGGCCCCGCGGCCAATCCTTCTGACGTACAACGCCGAGGATGATTGTTGCTTCCGGGCCGGTCTTGTAAAGCCCCTGGTTTACGATGCACTCCAACCCTTCTTCAAACTCTACGGAAAAGCGGATGTCTTTGACTGGCACGAGAACCGCGATCCCGCTACACACAACTACCAGCTCGATAACCGTCTGGCGGACTATCGTTTCTTTAGCAAGCAGTTCGGCCTTCCGCTGATTGACAACGAGGATCAGGTGGCCTCGGAAATCAGGTCTTACGACGAATTGGTGGTCGGCTTGCCGGAAGACAACCTGACAATTTTGGATTTGGCGCAGAAACTCGGCAGGGAGATTACCAGGCAGCCTATCCCTTCTGACCCTTCCGCCAAGGCCACTTGGAGCAACTCGGAAAGGGCAAAGTTGAAGGACGTGGTCCGCTACAAGCCGGTCGAACTTGAACACCTTTGGGCAGTGGCCACAACCAAGAGTAAAGATGTGCAGTCCACGTCATACCTCTTCCAGATGAGCAACGGGTTGAGCGCCAGCGGCGTGTGGTTCAGATCGATTCTGCAAAGCTCCGATACGGCGCCGGTCACCATCGTACTCAATGACAACGGCAGGGAAGCGGCTGCCGAGGCAGCCTCCGACCGCGTGAACCGGGGAGAGCAAGTACTTGCCTTGGACCTGATGTTTACTGGAACTTCCTGGAAGGACACTCAACCATACCAATTCGCACAAATTCTGGATGGCTTCGGCGACCGTCCGATCGGCATGGAAGCGGCACAGCTCAGCAGGATCACGCGCTGGGCCCGGGAGCGCGCCGGGGTCTCCAACGTGCGACTCGAAGCTGGAGGCATTCGGACTCAGGTGGTGACTCTGGTGGCTGCGGGGCTTGAGTCAACCCTTTTCTCTGCCATCGTGGTTCGAGACGGGATGCACAGTCTGAGCTACGTGCTGGAACTGCCGGTGCGCTTCCAGCAGGCGCCTGAACTTTTCTGTCTCGACCTTTATAAGGACTTCGACATTGACCGGTTGGAGGCGCTGGCCGCGCCGGCGAAAGTGAGTGTGACCAAGTACCTTGAGATTCCCAAAAGGTGAGTGCTCCCCTCCTCGGCGGAGGAGGGGTAGGGCTGGTGGGTGCGAGATTCCGTCAGTCCGTCAACTTACGGAGACCAACCACCCCCTGTCCCCCTCCTTAAGCAAGGAGGGGAATTGCCCGGTGTTAGCATGGAGGAACTTGTGAAGGTGAAAAGTCAACGACGCTGGCTGGCGCTTTTTGCACTGATATCTTGTTGCTTACTGCCTTCTGTTGTTCCCCAGCCCCTGGCCCCGTGATCTATGTCTAACGCCGTATGTTACCGTTCCCCCCGGCCTTATCGCGGGCTTCTTGAACGGCGTCGATTTGGTGGATCAGTTGGTCCATGGAGTAGACCACCTGCTGAAGTCGCTCCGGTTCATTTCGCAGCGAAAGGAGTCGTTGCTTGAATTCGAGCGCCAGAGGAAGCGATGCAGCGAGACGGAAGGAAAGGTGGCGGTAAGGCTGGGGCAGGTGGACCGGCATCTCGGATGCCTGGTGCAACCGTCGCATGATTTCCCGGAAGAGTCGGACGGCGTTTTCAGCCTCTGTCTCTCCTGGCGTTTCTGAACCTTCGTCGTCGAAGAACTCGACGGAGGCGCGCAGGTAAGATTTCTCCTCGTTGGTCAACAGTATCTCGAACCGGCGTTTGCCCACCGTCAGGATATCCATCCGGCCGTCATCGTATTTCCGCGTGACAGTCACGATCTGTGCGCTGCAACCGACATTTGAAATCTCCTGGCCCTTGGCCAAAACCACCCCGAAATCCTGCCTGCCGAAGCCGGAAGTCTTCGCCCGGAGGCACTCGCCGATCATTTCACGGTAGCGTTCTTCAAAGATGTGGAGGGGCAATGGTTCTTCAGGAAGGAGCACCAGCTCGAGGGGAAATAGCGGCAAGAGAATCTCTTCCATGGGACACCGACTACTGGAGCGGCTCGAACTCGAAACCATTCCAGGCACACGCCTTGGTGACTTTTACTGAATCCAGGGGTTTGTCTTGCCCGACAGCGCGGAACTCCACTGTAGCTTTCCAGACAGGTATGTATATGTTCCCGCGAGGTTGAAATTCCACTTCAGCTTTGGTCACAGTGCCGGGAGCGCCGGCATTCTTCTCGAGCGGCTGGAGTATTTGCAGCTCGGAAGGGAAAGAGCCGAGGTTTCGAGACTCGAGGGGAGCAGACCAGAGCGTTCTGAAATTGCCGCGCTCGAGGCGGCGAATCACGATGTTCACTCCAAGAACCTCGGGGCCCTTGCGGAATGGCTCGTGCGTGATGAGGCACTCGATTCCGTCCCCGAGGAGGTCGCGCACTTCCGCAGACAGGATTCCGGGCTTCATTTCGGAGAAAGGGAATTCGAGCCAAGGGCCGCGTGTGAAATTCCCCTGGGCGGGCAGGAAAGCTACCAGTCGCGAAGCGGGAAGCACAACCGACGCAACAAAGCAAACCAGCGCAGTGCCGGAATTCCCTTGTTTGACCAGCCAGCGCGCCAACGCTACCTTTGATACCGTGAGATTGTCCTGATATTCGCCGCCGAGCTGGCGCAGGAGCTCTTCGTCACTGGGAAAACGATCGATGGGAACAATCTCCACCTTGCTGGGATCTACCCAGGCATCGACAGGATTGAGGGTCGAGAGGTCGGTAATGCGGAGCATGGCCCGCTTCCTGCCATTCTTTGACTCCGTTCTTAGCACGGGCAGCAGCGCTCCCCGGCCCACACTCAGTGGCTTGGTTCTTCGGCCCAGCGCCCTTTGCATAAGCTCGAGCGGTCCTTCTTGGACATAGCACCATGCGATTCGCTGGCGACTGTCCCTGTCTTTGGCGGGTACAATCGTGACGGCAATAATACCGGTGATTATGAGCAAGCCGAGACCTGCCAGTGAGAATCGCATGTTGTCCACTATTGTTCACACCCGGCGGGAGTTTGACAAACAAAATCGTGCGTCCTAGACTGTGCAGTCGCCCGGCCAGGCGCTCCGGCCGGGGGCGTCCTGAAGATTGGCGCGCATGACGATGAGCGCTGCACAGATTTTGGCAGGCATCAGCCCCGCCCTCGTCAAGCGTGCGGTGATGTTTACCCATATCTTCGTCTGGACCCAGGAGGCAGGAGTCAGAAACCTAGCCCTCTCCCTTGGGGAGAGGGTAGCGAGCGTAGCGAGCCAGGTGAGGGGTTACTTGGTTATGTTGACCCACCTGATCCGTCCTCGCCGTGCAACTGACCCCTCACCCGGCCCGCGCCGGCTGGTGAAAGCGCCGGTCGCGGTCCACCCTCTCCCCTGGAGAGAGGGCAAAGGGCCAATTCCCATCCGCTCTCCTCGGGAAAGGGGCAGAAGTCAGGGGTTGGACCCCTGTGTCCAGCGAAAGATACGGGACACGCTCAGAGCCTGCGCGGGGCTTGCGTTTCTTATGGTCACATACGAGATACATTCTGCTCGAGCGGGCCGGGAAGGGCGGGCGGGACCTGTCCCGATGGTTATCATCGGGAGCCCTACCGCAAGTGCCGCGCACCCGCCCCCCGGGCGCTGTCCCCCCTACGGGATGAGGGATGAGATAAGGGGGGAGCACCCGATGGCGGGGTTCCCTGGCAAATCATCGGGACAGGTTCCATCCCGCCCTTGCGGGGTGAATTCTCCGGGCAGCGCAGCGGTTTTGCTCGGCGTCTTGGCTGCAACGCTTTCGATTCTGCTGCCGACCGCAGCGTCCGCGCGCACAGTTAAAGATCAGACTGGCCGAAGTGTAGATGTCCCGAACAAACCTCACCGCCTGGTTTCCCTTGCTCCGAATATTACCGAGATCGTTTATGCTCTGGGGCTGGGCGACGAACTGGTAGGGGACACGGATTACTGTGATTTTCCACCTCAGGCCAAGAACAAGCCCCACGTCGGAACGATGGTGAATCCCAGTCTGGAAAGGATCGTCGCGCTGAAGCCTGACTTGGCGCTGGGCACACCGGAGGCCAATCGGCGTGAGACAGCCGACCAGCTTGAACGCTTGGGTGTACCCCTCTATGGCGTGACGGCAAGCACTCTGGCAGGGACTCTGGCCTCGATCGAGGACCTGGGGAAAATACTCGGACGCGCTTCGGAGGCGAGGAGTCTCGTAGCGGAGATGCAAGTCAGGATTGACCGGGTGGAAAAAAGGATTGAAGGTCAGCCCAAGCCCAAGGTGCTCTTCGTCGTTTGGTATCGCCCTCTGATTACGGTCGGCCCCAGTACATTTATTGCCGACGTCATCCGCGCCGCAGGCGGGATTCCTATCGGAGAGAACCTGAAGGGTGAATGGCCACGATTAACCCTGGAGGAGTTGCTGCCGCAGAATCCCGACGTGATCCTCTTACCCAAGACCGAGTCTTTTTCTCCCAGCACGGAGGAGTTCCAAAGTCTCCCCGGTTGGAAGGATCTGCGGGCGGTCAAGGAACGCCGAATGTTTTTCGTCTCCGAAACCGTCATGCGGCCCGGCCCGCGCCTCGTCGATGCCCTGGAAGAGTTGGCAGGTGTCCTGCACCCTACGGTGGACTTCAAGAGGGGAGAGCGCCAATGACCTTTCCGGCAACACCCAGGAATGTGATTGTGGTTGCGGGGGTAATGTCCTTGCTTCTTGTCCTAACGGTGTTGGTTTCTTTGACCATGGGCGCGGTCCACTTGCCGTTGTCGGAAGTCTGGGCGGCGCTGGCATCGCCGGGGACGAACTCCGAAGCGGCTGTCATCGTGCGGGGGATTCGACTCCCACGAATTCTCCTGGCCATTCTCGTGGGTGCTGCGCTTTCGGTTGCCGGCACGAGCCTCCAGGCCTTGCTGCGCAACCCTCTGGCCGACCCCTACGTTCTGGGAATCTCCAGCGGCGCAGCGGTGGGAGCCATTTTCGCCTTTTGGATTGGTGGGCGCGTTGCGGCTGCCTCACCGCTCGCGGCTTTTGTCGGGGCAGTGATCACCATGGTTTGGGTTTACTTGCTGGGAAGGCACGGCGGGCGCCTGGCGAGTTACACGCTGATCCTGGCCGGCGTCATTACTGCCTCCTTCTTATCCGCCGTAATCCTGTTCATGCTGACGCTGCTCTCCACCAGGGATGTGCGCGGCATCGCGTTTTGGCTGATGGGTGACCTCAGCGTGACACCTGTTGCGGAGTTGCGTATCCTGGCTCCTGCAGTCATCCTGGCGATTGCGGGTCTGTATGTGTTTGCCAAGGATCTGAATGTCCTGCTCCTGGGCGCTGAGGAGGCAGCCCACTTGGGAGTAAATGTTGCGCGCGTAGAGCTGGGCGTCTATATCCTCGCGTCGTTGCTGACCGGGATTGCGGTCTCTGCCAGCGGCGCAATTGGCTACCTTGGCTTGCTGGTGCCGCACCTGGGCAGAATGCTGGTGGGTAACGACCACCGCATGCTGCTGCCCACCGCCGCCATAGGAGGCGCTATCCTCCTGGTGCTGTCAGATACACTCGCTCGAACCGCTGTGGCGCCTGCGGAACTTCCGGTCGGCGCCGTCACCGCCGTGGCGGGCGCGCCGGTGTTCATCTACTTGCTGAGAAAGACCGCGGGGTGAAAATTGTAAATAGTGAATTCTGAAGTGTGAAGTCTGAAGGGTAAAGTCTGAAGGGTAAAATTTGAATGGTGAGGTTTAAATCTGGAATCTTGAATCTTGAACTTTGAATTACCTTCAACTGACCACTGACGACTGACAACGGACAACTGACCACGGACATCGGACGACTGGCAACTGACAACTGATGACTGATAACTGACTACTTACCCCGAGCAATGGCCGAAGGCGCCTTCCAAACCGACACTACCGGATTAATTACAGCACAAAAACCCCGCCATCATTTGCGGGTGGAAGGAGTTTCATTCCGTTACGCACACTTTGAACTGGCGTCGATAAGCTTCGAAGCGCATTCGGGGGATGTTGTCGCCCTCATTGGCCCCAATGGCTCCGGCAAGTCAACGCTGCTCGAAATTGTCAGCGGGCATCTGGAGCCACAGGCGGGAAAGGTAACACTGGACGGTGCGGACCTTCATCGCCTCCCACCTCGGCCACTGGCGCGGAGAGTGGGCTTGGCTCGTCAAGAGACCATCTTGTTGTTCTCGTTTGAGGTGCGCGAATTCATTCGGCAAGGACGCCACCCTCACCTGGGCCATAGTCTCTTCGAGTCTCCCGAAGACGAACGCTGGGTTGACTGGGCGATGGAAAAGACGCGTCTGGCGGAATTTGCGGGACGACGCGTGCTGGAAATGAGCAGCGGGGAATTCCAGCGGGCGGTTCTGGCCAGAACTCTCGCCCAAAGGCCGCAACTGGTGCTCCTGGACGAACCCACTGCCAACCTCGACATCGGCTACCAAGTCGAGATGTTCCGGCTGCTGCGTAATCTCGCCATCTCGGAAGGGTTCATCGCTGTAGTTGTCACCCACGAATTGAACCTTGCTTCGGAGTTGGCCGATGAACTGATTCTCATGGAGCGCGGCCGCTGCCTTGCCAAGGGAACTGCGGAGCAAGTTCTCCAGCCGGATTTGCTCAGCCGCGTCTTTCGCACTCCTATCGTCGTCGACCGGAACCCTTCCAGCGGCCGTCCGCGCGTCACCTGGGTTGCAGCCCCAGCATGATGGTGGCATGCGTTCTTCTCACGACCACCCCCCCCCAACCCCCTGACGAATTATCCTCAAATGCTTGAGAATTTACGATCGCCCTGACTACGAACCCAGTATCGTGGCCAGCTACAACGGCCCGAAGCCTCTCCCCTTCCCCGGCGCCACGATCCAGGGGGTCTCGATGGTGCTCATCCGGACCATCTCACATTGGATGTTGCTCTACGAAGCGGCGCGGACTAAGAACAAGTCGATTTTCGAGATTGGCGCGCAGCGATTCCGCAGGCATGTCGAGGTGGCCTGGGATGGGGTCTACGGGGGAGTGTTCTGCAGCCTAAATAACGTGGACCAAAACCTCTGGAGCCTCGACAAGGTCCTATGGGCGTAAGAAGAGGCTCTCAACGGAGCGCTGTTCATCGCCCAGCAGACGGGCTCCCAGTTGGCCCGGGATATGTTCGGGAAAGTGTTCACCCACGTGCCCGACAGGGACTTCCGTTAACTTGACGTTCACAAACTGATTTGCAGCCATCCCTTCGCGCACTCGAGGACTGGGGGGTAGGGGCCGTGGTAGTGCACATGGGGGCGAAGGGCGCCGGTTATTATCGCAATGGATTTTTGATCCTCGAAGAGTCCGTTCCAGCCAGGCGCCAGGTGAATACCACAGGGACAGGTGACGTGCTGAGTGTTTGCATGATGTTGCTCGACCAAGAAAGGCGCAGCACCATGGGAGAAAAACTGCGCTTGGCCAATCTTATCGTGTCTCAATTCATCGCCGGCGAGCGCTCTTTGATCCCGGCGCTATGTTTCCAATGTCTTGCACAGAAGTCGAAAAATTCTTATTGATTTCGTCACTCCAGTTGCTTGATTCTATAAGGGACGAGCAGCGGGGAGGACACTCGGGAGTTGTTATTCGGGGAGGACGTGGCACGGGCCGTGTGGTAGAAACTAATCTTCCGGCTGTTGAAAAGTCGGAAACGACTAAAGAGTTGAGGTGTTCCAATGACGGACAGTGAGCTCCAGGAGCGTATGGATGAAGCTATTCACTTGATCCGAGAAGCAATCGAAGAGCGGGGCGGCTTGTTGGAGTTGGAAAAGAAACCTGACTTCCGTTGGGCTGGTGTGGCCCGGCTTCCCGCCGGCAAGTTAATGCTGAGTACTCATAAGACGGGAAAGCAAGCAGCGCCGGGGGATACGAAGTCGGTGATCGAAGCGTCGGCTGACCTGAGCATCGAGGGCCGCCTGATCGCGCGCATTTTGTTCCACTCAACAAAGACCGAAGTGGAACTTCCGGGTGGCACCCACAAGCCCTTCGGCCACGCCGGAATTGCCAGGGCCTTCGAGGCTCTTTAGGAGTTCCCTGGGGCGCCATCGGCGCGTGGCAACGGGCCTTCCTCAATATCCATAAGCAGAACGACATTACAGGTTCGAGTCGCGTCTGGGTGGCCGCGACCCGAGGGCGGTCCGCAAGATCAGCCCCAGCTTAGTCAGACTCTGCGGGGCAACCTCATGACCGCGCACGAGCCAACCGCCTATTCTTGATCCCTGCATCGGATATGGATTGCCACTGACGCATCACCCTGGTAGTGGGTCAATTTGATGTAGAGGCGGCTTTACGCCGCCATTTGGCGATCCCGCCTTGCGGGATCGCCGCTACAGCATCAAATTGACCCACTACCGTCACCCTTTGGCCCTTGACAAAGTCTTCTCCACCAGTTGGATTTCAGCAAGGATGACCGTTATGTTGTCGGGGCCACCATTTCCATTGGCCTTCATCACAAGGTTCCTGGCCTTTTGACCCGCGCTCGCAGGCTGCTCGAGGCAATCCACAATCTCGCCTGGCGAAACAGCCTTATAGAGGCCATCACTGCACAACAACAGTACATCGCGAGGCTCCAAGTCGATAGCGCCCATGATGACTTCGATGTCCGGCTGCGCGCCGACGGCTTGCGTTAGCATTTCCTTGATCTGGCTGCTTATACGGTCGGAATCTTCACCGCGGCTGCGGAGCAAATTGCCGATCGTCTGGTCCTGCGTTAAGAGAATCAGGCTCCCACCACGAAATAGATAAGCGCGAGAATCGCCGACCTGGGCAACGGTGGCCCGAGTCCCATTCAAGAGCGCCGCAGTCAACGTAGTCCCCATGGTCGAGCCTTCCGCATGCTGCTGTGAGTGGGTATAAACGCCCCGGTGAGCCGCCTCGACCGCCTTCCGGAGCGCCAGTGACAAATCGGGCGCCGTCGCTCCCGCCACGAGGAATTGAGCCGTCATCTCTTTCGCCAGGCTCTCAACGCACATCCGGCTTGCCACCTCGCCTGCAATGTGCCCGCCCATTCCGTCGGCCACGGCCAGGAGCAAACCCGGCGGAGAAAATCCTAAGACGTTTTCCTCTCCGTTTTGCGGGGCAACACTGCCATCCAAGGGAAGGATCAGATGACTGTCTTCATTGTTCTTCCGCTTTTGGCCCGTATCGTTGAGCGGGGCGACATGAGCGCAAAGGCGGACACCTGCATCGTCTTGGGTGCTGTCAGAGGTGGGTTGGGGGGAGTAAGACGCCACGCCTACGGTTCCCTCTCTACCGCAAAAACCTCAATTCTCACTCATGGAGGAGCCTGAACAATTAGAGTTTATACGAAACCTTGGGAATTGCAAGCCTTTGTGAATTTCCCGTTTGACTTTGATTGGAAACTCTTGCTAGCTTGGTACTGTATGAGGCGACTCCAACCGGTAATCTGGGCCAAGGGGACCTTCCTCACGCCCCAGCATCTGCAACTCCAGGACCGATTTTTCGAAAATGTTTTGGAGTTCAAGTTAAGTGCCTTGAAGTTCTGCCCCTGGGGCTTTGCAGAGTTGCAGATCGACCATGAGGCTCTTTCCGCCGGCAGCTTATCGCTTTCGCGCGCGGTGGGGCTGTTTCCCGATGGCTTGGCATTTGAGATTCCTGACTCGGATGCCGCCCCGGGAGCAAGGCCGATTGAGCAGTCCTTTGGTCCCGATCAGAGTACCCTCGAGGTCTTCCTTGCAGTTCCTCAGTACCGTGATCGCGGCTTCAATGTTTCCGTGGCGCAGAAAAATGGAGATACTCGCTACCAAGCCGAAATGGCTCTCACGCGCGACGAGAACACCGGACTGGCGGAAAGACCAGTTCAAATTGCCAGGAAGAACCTGCGGCTACTTGTCGAGGGAGAACCCCTTCAGGGCAGTACTTCTTTGCGTATGGCTCGTGTGAAAAAGACCGCGGCCGGCACTTACCAGTTAGATCCGCTATTTATTCCACCCTTGCTCGATATCTCGGCGAGCGAGTATCTGGTGGCGATTTTACGCCGGCTGGTTGAGATCTTGGCCGCCAAGGGCAGCACCCTTTCGGGAACGCGCAGGCAGAAGAACCAGAGCCTGGCGGATTTTACGGCGTCTGACATTGCCAACTTCTGGCTGCTTTATACGGCAAACAGCTATTTCCCCATCATGCGCCACATTTTTGAATCCAAGAAAGGCCATCCGGAGGGTTTGTACACAACGATGCTCGCCCTGGCGGCATCGCTCACAACCTTTTCGACCACGTTACAGCCTCGCGATCTCCCCCTTTACGACCACGATAACCTGGGCGCCTGCTTTTCCGACCTCGACGAGAAGCTGCGGACACTCCTCGAAACGGTTGTGCCCAGCAACTTCGTTTCATTGCCGTTGAAACTCACCCAGCCTTCAATTTATTCCACGGCGCTTGCGAACGACAAATACCTCGTGAATACGCGGATGTACCTGGCCATCAGTGCGGACTTGAGCGAGGCAGACCTGCTCAAGAGGGTGCCTCAACTCGTCAAGGTTTGTTCCGCCACGCATATTGAAACACTCATTCGCCAGGCTCTTCCCGGCATACAATTAACGCACGTCCCTTCTCCTCCGGGCTCGATTCCCATTAAGATGAACTATCAGTATTTCAGCCTCAATCAGGCCGGGGTTTCCTGGGATGCCGTGGGGCGAGCTCGAAACTTCGCGGCCTATGTTCCCGGCGAGATTGCGAACCCGCAGCTCGAACTCATCATTCTCCTGCCTCAAGCCGAGTGAATATGCAGTCAAGATAGTCGAGAGTCGAGAGTCGAAGCGCAGACTTCGTGCTTTTCGAAGTCTGCGGCTTTTCCCGCCGTGAATTTTCGTAAGCCGCAGACCTGCAAAAGATGCAGGTGCGCTACCCACTTTCGACTTTCGACTCTCGACTCTCGACTAGTGTTTAAGAGCAAAGAAAAGAATCAATCCCACCGCAATCAAGAACAATCCCCCCAAAATGATGAGTGGCACAAGGAATTTGCTCTTGCCGGTTTTGAGGGGTTGTACCTGAGGCGCCACGGGCACGGGAACTGCCATCGGTTGCATCTGTGGCATCACAGGTTGTGGAGGCATTGCGAATGGGGAAGGCACGGCAGGTTGTTGAAACTGCGGGGCAGGTATCTGGTACGGTTGCGGCTGAGGCACCATAGGTGGTTGAGGCATGCTGGGAGCCACAGGAGGCGAAACAGACGCCATGGGGATCACCGGCACGGCACGCCCTGCGGCCGGTTGTGGTGCTGCCGGAGGTGGCGCCTGCGGAGCACCCTGCGGTGGCGCGCCTGCACCTCCACCGGGAAGCTCAAACATGCGCATGTACTCATCCGCCTCGGGCGATTGCGGGGCAGTCGGTGGAGTTTGCACAACCGGTGGTGACAGTGCAGCAGAAGGCGGCGGGGTTGTCGGTTCAGACGGTCGCTGGAAAATCATGGTGAATTCGCCCGGTTTTGCTTTATCGGCCGTCGGGGGCGGAGGCGGGACCACTGGTTCGGGTCGCTCCAACACTGGAGGTGTTGGTCCACTTTTCTGCGGCTGGTACCCCTGAATCAATTGCGCCAATTCCCCAGGACCTTGCTGGCTCGAGGAACTGGACATTGGAACCGGCGGCCTGGGCGAACTGGTGGGGATCGGAGGTCCCGCTGGCCCGGTCGGCTGCGGGCCAGAGTGGAACCGCCGCGTGAACTCACCGGGACCCTTTTGCGCGGTAGGCTGAACTGGCGGGGCAAACGGTCGCGTCGGCTCAGCCTCAACAGAGGGCACAGCAGGTAGCTTCTCCTCCACATCCTGAGCCTGGAAAAGTCTCGTGAATTCCCCAGCACGCTCGGATTGAGATGGTTGGGCAGGCGCTAGGGAAGGCAGGTGCGTTCTCTCGGCGGCGGGTTCAGGGCTGGGTGGTATGGCCTTCGATTCGTCGTGACCATAGAAGATTCGTGTAAAGTCTCCCGGCGCCCCTTTCTCACGACCCGGCGCGGGGGGAGGAGGGGCTAAAGGCTTTTCAACTGCCGGCGGCGCGGGACCGCGAGGCTGCTGTTTGCGGCTCTCGAAAACCACTTCGAAGCCGGCCGGAAGCTGGTGTTCGGGAGGCTTTTCTGCCGCCGGGGCAAAGAACACTCCTCTAAACTCGCCAGGTTCGTCCTTCCCGTTGGGCGGTTCTGGTGCGGTCTGAGGAGGCAATTCGGCTTTCCGGGAATCAGCACTGGTTTGTGCAGCGGGATGTACCTTGGAAGCACCCCGTGAACTGAGAAAGATCCTTGTGAACTCGCTGGGCTCACCCATTTTCCTCGAGGGTGGAGGTGGCGCAACTGGGGGCTCCGCTGCCTTCAAAACCTCGGCTTCTGAGAGCCCTCCTAAGTGTCCCGCGAGTTTGTCAGGGCTCGAAAAAGCCCCGGGTTCAACGGGAAGCGCGGGATGTGTTGTCGGGGTGCTGGCAAGCTTTTCTGTAGATGCAGATAACGTCTGGTCGGCAATAACTTTCGGGGTTGTGAAAAGCTGCGTGGCGTCAGGCGAAGCCCAATCCTCTTGCCTTGCGTGCGAGACCAAGCCCCTGGTTGCTGCGATTGCGCTGGAATCACCACTTGGAGCAGATTTGGGCACACTCGGCTTCCCTACCGTTCCCAGCGTCCCTGGCGCTGCTTGGAGCCATTGCCGAAGGTCCTGACACCTAGGCAGATCCTCGGTCACGACAAACACGCGGCTCGCCTCTTCGCCCATGTCGACCAAACTCTCCATTTCTTCGGCAGTCGCGCGCCGAAGGAACCCGAAAACCAGTGAGGCCAAATCAGGCTGATGGGGAGGAGTCCGCTCCTCCCAAAGTTGGTGTAGAAGTACGATGCGGCCGGAGGAAGTCTGGAGCGCCTTGAAAGTCCTCGCTTCGCCGTCACTAAGCATTTCCAGAATCTGGTACCTTCCCTGAAAATCCATGGCTGAACCACCATCCCCGTTGGATATTTATATTATCATGATCTCCTGCATCATAGGCAAGCCATCGCGAAAGAGTTTTGCCTTTATCTGAGATGTTGTAATATTAACGTTGCAGCCAGGATGAAGCCAAGCTTAAGTTATGTTATGCTCGCGTACAGGCGGCGCTCTGTTCCTCCTGTCACGAGGAACGGTGATTGATGGTCTCGAAACGGGACTGCCACTCGGGCTTGAGGAAACGAACCCGCAAAGTGGCGGAGAAGGCTTTAGGCAATCGTTTGAGCTGCGGCCGGCAAAGATAAAGGAAATCTGAGAGCTATCGGATCAACTCCATGAAGCAACTTTCCAAAGTTGTGTGGTCGGAGGGCATGTATCTAGGGCCACACCACTTTCAAGTGCAGGGTCGCTTTTTCGAAGAAGTCACGCATTTCGAGATCTCGAACTTATGGTTTGAGCCCTATGGACTGGTCGGGCTCGAACTCGATGGGGAAGCTCTTCGCAACG
>Ga0208456_1000276_pt1 | contig 41407 bp, 34 predicted proteins | sample June2015DPH_4_10_2_FD_184691 | JGI IMG/M metagenome (GOLD analysis project Ga0208456, IMG submission 184691) | Peatland microbial communities from SPRUCE experiment site at the Marcell Experimental Forest, Minnesota, USA - June2015DPH_4_100... | ecosystem: Environmental > Terrestrial > Soil >... | reverse complement strand
TCGCCAAAGTTGCCAAGGCCGCCGGCATCGAGCGAGAGAGTCTCTACCGGGCGTTGTCCGTCCGCGGCAACCCTCGTCTGTCCACGTTGGTTGCCGTCACCAAGGCCATTGGGCTCAGACTCACCGTCGAAGCCGCCGCATGATTCGCGATTCAATCTTCTGTCCGGATGTTGGCCAACCTCCGCTACAGCCCGTGCGCGCGTGCAATGCGGGCAGCCGCGGTGTCGCCGCAGCTGAAAGTCCGCCAATCTTAATGGCGGACGACCAGTCCTGACCGTGGGCTTTTCTCATGCGCGATGCCCCAGCGGCAACCGCACGGCGTCAAATTGGATGTGGCACGCCGCTGAAAATAAGTCTTCAGTTGTCAGTTTTCAGTTGTCAGTAACGACGGCTGGCAAGGCGATAGCGGATAGTGGACAACTGATCCCGAATCCGCAGCCCTGAGCCCTTAGCCTCCAGCCGTGTCCGCACGGGATTCAACTATTCCAGTTGTTGAGCCCCAAGGGGGCGGCCCAGCCTAGCCCAGGCCAACGGCCTGGGTTACGCGGCCCAATCCGTTTCAACACGTGAGCCCTGAAGGGGCGACCCACGGTCTTCCTTCAATCCCCCGCATATCGTTCGTCGTATTTAACACCGTACGTCTGTAAGAACTTCGGGTAGCCCTCCTGAAAATTTAGCGATCGACAGCGCGCCCCTTCAGGGCTTGAGGTTGTGATCGCTCGTTGATTCCCAGGGCGTTGCCCTGGGCTGGGATGGATCGCCCCGTTGGGGCTCATGAGCGTCGCGCGCCCCTTCAGGGCTTGCGGTCTGGAATGCGTTTTGCCTCTTGAGCCAGGCCGTTGGCCTGGGCTGTGCTGGATCGTCCCTTCGGGCCTCATGATACTCGTGGCTTTCCTCCTGGTCCCAAGCAGAATTGTTGTAACTCGGCCACCACCCATCTTCCCGCCGCTGCACCAGCTTCCCGATCCAGCGTGCGCGCCCACCGGAGTTTCTTACAAGCCGTCCGCCAGTTGGTAGAACAGGCGCGCCCATCGTGACGACGGGATTCCGAAATCGAAGCCGTTGCGGACAATGATCACCCGCTTCTGGGGCGAGATGTAAATGTATTGTCCCTTGTTACCCACGGCGTGGGAGTGGCTACGGGGCCTTCGCCGGTGCAACCACATACACGTATTCCAACGGCTCGTCGCCGGTGTTCGCGACGTTGTGTCGCGTTGCAGGAGGGATGTAAACGAGCATCGGTGCCTCAATGGCGCGCCCTGGCTGGCCTTCGACGCGGGCCTCGCCCCGGCCGCGCAGGACCACTAGCGCCTCTTCGTTTTGGCCGGTCGTGTGCCAGCCGACTGATCCTCCAAGCTTCAGCCGGACGAAGCCGCTGCGCATCCCCGCTGTCTGCGGTATCCCTTGAAGCAGCGGGCAATCTCCCTGCGCGCATTTAAGAGGCAGCGTCTGCGGCTGTGGGGGGCGCATCTGGGATGAAAGAGGTAGCAGAGCGAGGGAAAAGAGAAGCAGCGTTCCGGCGAGAAGACTCAGCACGATTTGTTTCATGGTTGGTTTCCTCCCAGTGCGTCTCGGGATGAATATTAGATGGCATGGTTTCTGTCCTTTCATTCATGTCGCAAGGCGTCCATCGGAGAAAGCGATGCGGCTCGCCGCGCGGGCAGGAAGCCAGCCAATGCGCCTGCCCCAACCAGAGTCGCTGCCGCCCAGACGATCGTCGCCGGGTCGGATGGTCCCAGTGCGAACAGGAGGCTTCGAAGCACCCGTGCTGCCGCGACCGCTGCCGGTAGCCCGATGGCGACGCCCGCCGCCAACACCAGCAGAGTCTCGCGCATAACCATCCAGAGTACGTCCCCATGCTGCGCGCCGAGCGCCATCCGTATGCCAATTTCGCCGGTGCGGCGCGTAACCTGGTATGCCACCACGCCATAAATCCCGATCGAGGTCAGCAACAGGGCCAACAGGCCAAACACGCTCGCCAGAAAAGCGAACATGCGATCGTGCTGAAGCAAACCGTGTATAACTTCGTTGATCGTTCTCACATCATAGACAGAAATGTCCTGATCCATGGCCTGAATTTCGCGATGAATTGCCCCGATTACCGCCGCGGGATCGCCCGCCGTGCGCGCATGCACTTCGTACGGACGATCTCCGAGGTGCTGAAAGAGCGGTAAGTAGAACATGGCCTGCGGCTGTTCGCGAAGACCGCCGTACTTGGCATCCCCGATGATGCCTACGATTTCGATTCGGCTGCTTGAACCAGGACCCGCATTGCCGAAGCGTTTTCCGACCGGATTCTGGTCATCGAAGAATTTCCGGGCGAAAGCCCGATTCACGACCGCCACAGGCGGGGAGTTCCCCCGGTCCTGCCATCCGAACTCGCGACCCGTGAGAAGGGGGATCCCCACTGTCTCAAAGAAGCCGGGACCTGCCACGTTGAACGGCACCTGCGCATCGTGCTCCGCTCCGTCATGCTGCCGGGTCCAGATGGTCGTGTTCCATCCGCCGTTGCCGAAGACGGCGTCTCCGGCGAGGCTCACGGATCGCACCCCAGGCAGTGTGGCAAGGCGCTCGGTTAACTGCATCCAGAATTCTCGCCGATCTCGGAGCGATCTGCTCAGGGACGGGTCGACCCTCATCAAAACCAGGTTCTCGCGTGCCAGGCCCAGGTCCGTGTTGGCCAGGTTCCTCAGACTGCGCACAAACAGCCCGGCGCCGATCAACAGCATCAACGATAGCGCCACTTGAGTCGTGAGCAGCTTTCTGGCGAACGGCAGGCGAGTCGCGCCCCGGAGGTGTGATGCGCCATGGACGGCCGGCAGGAGATCCTCACGCGCGGCGCGCAGCGCGGGTAGCACACCGGACAGCAGTCCGGTCAGGAGCGACATGGCGAGGCTGAAGGCCAGGACATGCTCGTCCAAACGGAAGTTGAGCGAAACCCTTTGCAGGTTGCCAGCAAGGAAGGCCACCAGAAGCCGGTGCCCGCAAGCCGCAACCAGCAGACCGACCACTCCCCCGAGCAGCGCCAACACCAGATTCTCGGTGAGCAATTGGCGAAAGATGCGCCGCGGACCCGCGCCGATCGCCAGGCGGATGCCAATCTCATGCAAGCGGCCAGCGGATCGGGCCATGAGCAGATTCGCGAGGTTCACGCACGAAATGAGCAGGACTAGTCCCGTCATCCCGATGAGAATCTTCAGGGTGTTGGAGTATTCCCAGTATTGCCACCGCAGGCCGGAGGTGCCGGTGGTGGCGCGGTTCACGAGCAGTTTCTGTGCCAGGAATGCGTCTCGTTCGTGCGCCGGCCAATCCTTCATCCCATCCCTTAAAGACTCCAGCGCCTGTTTGAACAGAGGTTCGAGCTGGGCACGCGCTTGCGGAATTGAGACTCCCGGCTTCAGGCGGCCAAGCACCCAGACTTCATCCGGATCCCGATCTAATGCGAGAGGAGCCCACATGTCCGGGAGTTGGCTACGGTCCACGCCGAAAAAACCTGCCGGCATCACCCCGATTACGGTACACGGGATGCCGCTTACACGCACCGTCGCGCCCACCACCGACGGGTCGCGTCCGAAGCGATGGCTCCAGAAGGGGTAGCTCAGCACCACCACCTGGTGTTCGGTATCAGGACGGTCGTCGTTCGGATCGATCGTGCGCCCTAACAGCACGTTGACTCCCAGGGTTGAGAAGAACGAGCCAGACACCTCATGGACTGAGGAGTGTTCCGATCCGACCCCGGCGCGGAAGACCCGAATGTCCGACTCAAAGGCGAAAATGCCGGACAGCGCCTTAGTGTTCTCGCGAAGATGCTTGAACACTGCGTAGGGGAGGTTGGTCATCATGCTGCCGTCGGGGGCCAACCTAATGAACTCAACCAGCTCCTGCGGATTCTTTACCGGTAACGCTCTGAGCAGCATGACATCCATCACGCTGAATATGGCGGTGTTGGCGCCAATGCCCAGCGCCAGCGTTAGCACTGCCACGAGCGCAAAGACAGGACTCTTGCGCAGAATCCTGACGGCATAGCTCACGTCCTGAGCGGTGGTCTCGAGCAGAGAGACCCCTCGCGCCTCGCGACATTCCTCCTTCACCTTTTCGACGCCGCCGAATTCGAGCCGCGCGCGCCGCGCAGCTTCCTCACGCGTCAGCCCCGATTGGATATATTTCTCGACATGGTGCTCGAAGTGAGCGCGCAGTTCTTCGTCCAATTCCGCTTCCATTGACTTGCGCCGGAGCAAAGCGCGCATGCGATAGAGAAGGTCGCTGATCACGGGTACCTCCGAGGTCTTTCAATCTCGCCAGTGAGCTTCAACGGCGAGTCCATGCCGCCTGCATTTTGTCTTCGCGGTGACGCAAGCCGGCTTACGCAAGTCTTTTCAATTGCTCAATCACCCGATCCCTCAATCACCCAATGGGTTCACTCATACCTCAAGGCCACCAATGGATCGACCTTCGTCGCCCGCCGGGCGGGGATGTGGACGGCCAGCAGTCCCTCGGCGAGCAGCAGCAACGAGACAGCCACAAATGTCAGCGGGTCGGTGGGTCGAACCGCATAGAGGTACGCAGCCAGCAGCCGCGTCAAGGCGAGAGCACTGGCAACTCCGGCCGTGATCCCGACCAGTATCCACTTGGCGTTTTGGCGGACCACCAACCACACAATCTGTCGCCCTCCGGCGCCAAGCGCCATGCGAATGCCGATTTCATGTGTCCGCTGGTGCATCCAAAAGGAAGCCACACCAAAGATCCCAACCGCAGCCAAAACGACTGCGATCGAGGCGAAAACTCCGATCAATTGCAGCACAAACCGTCTCCCCGCTGCTTCTGTGGAAACCAGTTCGTCCATGGTCTTGATATCCGTAACAGGCTGGTCGGGGTCCACTCGCCAAATCTCTTTCTTGACAACAGGGATCAGGGAAAAGGGTTCGGAGGCGGTCCGCAGAACCAGGGCCATCTCATTCGACGGCCACTGAGTATACGGCATGAACAGTTCAGGGTCGGGCAGCGCGTCCAGCCCGAGTTGCCGGACGTCACCCACGACTCCAACAATCTCGAGCTCCTGCGGTTTGAACTGGATACTGGACCCTTTCGCGGTCGACTGTACAAAGATGCGCACAGCTATTATGGTCTTACCAACCGGATTTTCATCCGGCCAGTACTTCTGGGCCATGCTGCGGTTGACAACACCGACTAGGGGCGAGCGTGCGGAGTCGGCAGTCAGAAGCTCCCTCCCACTCAACAGCGGTATTCCCAGGGTGTGGAAGTAATTGGGGCTCACGGCATGATAGCCTGCCAAGCCTTGTCTTGGGTGGGGTCCCGGGATCTCGAAGCTGTTGCGAGTCTCGGACCGCGTCAATGGTAATTCCACGATCGCGCCCACCGAGAGCACGGACGGCAGAGATTCGAGCCGTTGCAGCACCTGTCCATAGAAGGCCGCCTGTTTCTCCGCAGGAGAGTACTTCTCGCCCGCCAGATTAACGTCCATGGTCAGTAAGCGTTCCGTCCGGAACCCGACGTCGACTTCCAGCAGGCGGACTAAGCTTTCCATCATCAGCCCGGCTCCTGCCAGCAAGACGAAGGACAACGCAACTTCGAGCGCGATCAGGGCTCCGCGAATACGGCCAGTGCGAAGGCTCGCCCCGGAAATTCGCGCGGGCTTGGTGGTCCTCCAGGCAGGCAACAATCCGAATAGAGCGCAGGACAGAACCGACAGAAGCACCGTGAAAATGAACACCGTGGAGTTGAGCTCCAAGCCGGCATCATGAACACGCGTGAAGAAGGAGGTGTGTTGCGGCACGGCGGATGCCACCAGGGGAAGTGTCCAATATGCCAGAGCGACACCCAGAGCACCCCCCATGCCCGCCAGCAGCAGGCTTTCGGTGAGCAACTGCCGCACAATGCGCGACCGCGTCGCTCCCACGGCGGTGCGGATGGCGATCTCGTGCTCCCGCGTCGCGCCTTGGGAGAGCAGCAGGTTGGCCACGTTGGTGCATGCGATGAGCAGCACGAAAGCTACGGCCCCGAGCAGGACCCACACCGTCTGCCGCACATCGGAGACCGCGGCTTGGCTAAGCTGGTCAAGGGCGATTCCTTGGTCGCGGTTCGTATTGGGATAAGCTTGCGCGAGGCGGGCGGCGATTCCCTTCATCTCCGTCCTAGCCTGCTGCTCGGATACTCCGGGAACAAGGCGTCCTATCACGCGTAAGTAATTCCAGCCACGCTCGGGGTTCGGAATGACCGGCACGAGAACCTCAGGCGCGCTTCCCCACCGATCCGGTGGAAAGTGGAAATGCGGAGGTAAGACCCCCAGCACCGTGTACGTCCTGCCCTCCAAATGGATCGACTTGCCAATAATCCCAGCATCGCCGCCGAACCGCCTGTGCCACAATTCGTAGGTCAACAAGACGACGTGTGGGTTGTCATTGGAGCTAAACTCACGACCCAACAATGGGGGAATTCCCAACAGGGCAAAGAGCCCCGGCGTGATACTTAAGCCATCCAAACGTTCGGGTTCCGTCGCGCCGGTCAGGTTGAAAGATTCACCGTGGAACGCTGCCATTGCCTGAAATGCGTGGCTCTGTTCATGCCAGTCCTGAAAATTGGGGTACGACGACGCGACCATGGCGCGCTGGGACTTCGCCTCAACTGGGAAAAACATGTACAGCCGGTCTGGGTGTGAGTATGGAAGCGGGCGTAACAAGACCGTGTCGAGCAGGCTGAATACGGCCACATTCCCGCCGATGCCGAGGGCGAGGGTGAGGACGGCGACGGCCGTGAAGCCGGGATTGCGGCGCAACTGGCGCAGACCATAGCGCACGTCTCGCAGGAGGGCTTCGATGAGGGTCACACCCCAAGAGTCGCGGCACTCCTCTTTCATCTGATCGAGACCTCCGAATTCGAGCCGCGCGCGCCGCGCAGCTTCCTCACGCGTCAGCCCCGATTGGATATATTTCTCGACTTGGTACGCGACGTGAGCGTGCAGTTCTTCGTCCAATTCCGCTTCCATTGACTTGCGCCGGAAGAAAGCCCGCAAACGAAACAGAAGGTCGCTGAGCATGGTGCACCTCTACGCCGTTTCCAGCACTTGCCCGACTGCGGCGATCAGTTTCCGCCATGCGCTTTCTTCCGCTTCGAGTTGTTTCCGGCCGCTCCTGGTAAGGTCGTAATACTTGGCGCGGCGGTTGTTCTCGGACGCTCCCCACTTCGCCTTAATCCAGCCGCGCCGCTCGAGGCGGTGCAAAGCCGGGTATAGCGAACCTTGCTGAACGCGCAGCACGTCGCTCGAAATCCGCTGGATACGCTCGGAAATCGCCCAGCCATGCTGCGGTCCAAGCGCCACGGTTCGGAGAATGAGAAGATCCAGGGTGCCTTGTGGAAGGTCGATCCGTTCGTCGGCCATGCGTCCCCCTTGTGCTTCTACAAGAGAATACAGCTCCCCTTGTCGAAGCGCAAGGGGAAAACGAGCACAACTTTCAGCGACAAGAGCGAGATCAAGACACCGCACGAACCGTCACTTTCTTTACCCCCCCGTGCGGATTTTGGTTATTGTCGGCACCGGCTCGTCTCGCTTATGATGACTCCTGCCGCTCGCTGAGCGGACCTGGCGATGAGTGAGCGATTCTCCGTACGAGTACCGGCAACTTGCGCGAACCTGGGCTGCCTTTTCGATTGCGCCGCGCTGGCATTGAGCCTTTACCTCGATCTGCACATCACACCGCGCAGCGACGGGAACGTTTCCCTCCACTACGCAGGGGTAAACCCCGAGCGGATTCCTAGCGACTCCAACAACCTCGTTGCCCGCGTCATGGGGGAGACTCTCGAAAGCTGGGGCAAAAGGCGCGGCTTTGACCTGGAGATTCACAACCAGATTCCAGTGGGTGTGGGTCTCGGTTCGAGCGCCGCGGCAATCGTGGGCGCCCTTGTGGCCTGCCACTGGCTCGTGGGCCGACCGCTCTTTGATGAAGAGCTGGTGACCCTCGCAAGCCTGCGCGAAGGGCATCCCGACAACGTCGCAGCGGCTTGGCACGGTGGGTTCACGCTGGCGGTCAACGAAGGGGAGCGGGTGCTCGCCTATTCGTGCCCGGTCCCCGAAGACCTTCAGCTTGTCCTGGTCGTACCGAACTACGCGCTGGCGACGGAAGAGGCTCGAGCGGTCTTGCCCAGCCAATACTCGCGCGCGGATGCGATTTATAACTTGCAGCGCGCCACCGTCCTGGCCGCACTGTTCTTTTCCGGCAAGACGGATTTCCACGCGGAGTTGTTTGAAGATCGCTGGCATCAACCCTACCGGGCGGCCTTAGTGCCTGGCTTGGCGGAGGTGCTCAGCACCAAGCACCCTGACGTTCGGGGGATATGCCTCAGTGGCGCGGGACCTTCCATCCTGGCTTTTGTGCGCGCCAATGCTGCCACAGTCGGCGAACTTATCCGGCAAACCCTCACGCAACGCGGCGTCGAGGCCCAACCGTACGTTCTCGCCGCCGATAACCGGGGAGCCAAGGGCTGGAGCCTTCCTGGCTAGAAGGCGAGGGGCAAACCGAGATGTAAGAGTAACCCTTTTAGTCATTTGCACGTCAAATTCAAGGGGCAATAAACCCGGAAACTCAGCAGGTAAGTTCCTGGCACAGGTCCCCGAGCTGGGAGACGATGAGCAACGATGATCAGCCGAACTCGGTGGACGCCGACCTTTGTTCTTACTGCGATGGTAATCGGTACGCTATTGTTAGCTTTCCCGTTGCTGGCACAGCAGCAAAACCCGGCGTCTGCGGATACCTCTTCACAAGGCCAGTCCAAGGCGGGAGAGAAAAGTGGGGACAATAAGGACCCCGCGATCCAGGAACAGAAGAGCCCAAAGGATGACCGCCTTTTCTGGACCTTGCCAAACTATCTGACGGTGGAGAATGGCAAACAGATCCCACCGCTCACGACTGGGCAGAAATTCAAGCTGGTGGCCCTGGGAGCGTTCGACCCCGTCGAGTTCCCGTACGTAGGCGTTCTCGCCCTCATCGATCAGGCTGAAAATGATGATCCCAGCTACGGACACGGTTTTGCTGGCTATGCGAAGCGCTACGGGGCCGCCTTCGCCGACACCGCAATCGAGAACTTCATGGTGGGCGCCGTCTTCCCATCACTCCTCCACCAAGATCCTCGCTATTACCAGTCGGGTAAAGGGGGGTTCTTTCACCGTGCTGGTTACGCTGCATTGCGGGTCTTTATCACTCGCAGCGACTCCGGGAAGAAACAATTCAACTACTCCGAGTTGGCAGGCAGTGCACTTGCGGCAGCACTTTCCAATACCTACCATCCGCCGCAAGACCGGACTGCCCTAAACAGCGCCAACATCTGGTTGACACAGATATGGGGAGATGCGTTGTCCTATGAATTGAAAGAATTCTGGCCCGATATTCGTCGCAAACTTCACAAGAAGCAACTGGCTCAGCCATGATGGTCTGTCGTCGTGTGCGCTGATCCTCCCCGAACCAGAACTCACCTTCGAGAAGCCAGTGGTCAAGAGGTGTTCTCCTCACCTACCATCTACCACCTACCACATACCGAAGGTAGGCAGTAAGCAGCCGGCAGAAGGCAGAACCAGGCGTTTTCCCCACCTACCACGTAGCGATCACAACTGACCACGGACAACGGACCACTGACAGCTTTTCTTCGATGGGAGGCCAACGCCTTTTTCCAGCCACCTCCCAATCTGCTATCATCATTTTCTCTCGGGATTCGGAACAAGATGAGGAGGTGCCATGGAGTTTGAGCATCGCGTCGCGGTTGTAACGGGTGGCACAGGCGCATTAGGGAGTTGCGTGGCTTTGGACCTGTTACGGTCTGGCGCCCGCGTTGTGGTTACGTACCGGTCCGAGAAGGAATGGGCCGCACTGGAAGGCCGGGCAGGCGAACGCCGTGGGGATCTCACCGGCGCGAAAGTGGATCTGATGCAGGCCCCTGAAGTCGAACGCCTGGTGGCAGATGTCTTGTCGAAGTGGCAGCGCATCGATCACCTCGTCGCCGTGGCGGGTGGCTTCGCGGCCGGCAAGAGCTTCGAGACCGATGACAAGACCTGGGACCACATGTTTAACCTGAACCTCCGCTCCCTCATTTTCTGTTTACGTTCCATTGTCCCGGTCATGATTCGTCAAAACTTCGGCAGAATCGTGACAGTCTCGAGCGGATCAATCCTGCGCGGAGGCGGCGCCGGCATTGCTGCATATGCCGTTTCCAAGGGGGCGGTTCGCCAGCTCAGCGAAATCCTTGCAGACGAACTGAAGGCCTACGACATCCACGTTCACTGCATCCTGCCGGGAACAATGGATACTGAGGCCAATCGCCTCGCCATGCCCAAGGCGGACTTCTCCAAGTGGGTGAAGACCGAGGAGGTGGCGCGCCTTGTCCACTTTCTCCTCAGCGACGACTCCCGAGCCGTGCGCTCCGCCGTCGTGCCCGTGCTCGGGTAAAGGACAACCTTCATGCTCATCCTTCACGCCGGATTCTGGGAAAGTTCATTGCCGCTTTGGGGGGAGGTTCATGTCCGGCGAAGCGCTTCCGGTTCCGCTTCTTCTCTTGAACTGTGCCCAATCTTTCCGGAAACGGCGCGAAGGCCGGCACGACGCTAACCGGTTCATGTGCTGGCCGTCTGATTCCATGGGGTTCCATTTTGGTGGCGCCCATGGTGAGTCCTGTGGAGGGTTTAGTCATGAGCAAGAGGGCGCTTTGCGCATTCCTTTTAATGGCTGGGTTCGGCGCATTGCCGGCTGGCGCGGACACGGTGCAGGGTGAGATCGGGAGAAAAGTGGATGAGTATCTCAGGCGGCTGGAGCCTTTCGGTTTTTCGGGCGCTGTGCTGGTTGCCAAAGACGGCGAAATCCTCCTGGAGAAAGGCTACGGGTGGTCGAACCGCGAGAGGAGGATTCCGTTTACATCGGATACGGTTTCGAGCATCGGTTCGATCACCAAACAGTTCACCGGGGCAGCCATCCTGAGGCTGGAGATGATGGGGAAGCTCCGGACCGACGATCCGATTGCGAAGTATCTGCCCAACGTCCCTGCCGACAAGAAGGACATTACGATTCACCACCTGCTCACTCACACCTCCGGGATTGCGCCCGTGCCCGGAGGCGACGCGGACCCGATCACGCGGGACGAACTGGTGCGCCAGGCGCTCACCTTGCCGCTGGCAGATCCTCCGGGGGCGAGGTTTCGCTATTCGAACGAAGGCTTCAGCCTCGCCGCGGCAATCGTCGAATTCGTTTCCGGGAAATCGTACGAGGAATTTCTTCAGGAGCACCTTTTCAAGCCCGCGGGCATGAATTCGACGGGCTACCTCGCCCCGGAGTGGGCGCCCGACCGCTTGGCGCATGGCTACGACGAGCAGGGACGCGACACGGGAACGTTTAAGGACGCCAATTGGGGCCCGCACGGACCCGGTTGGCACCTGGTCGGCAACGGCGGCATCCTTTCGACGCCCGGCGACATGTACCGCTGGCACCTGGCGCTGGCGGGCGACCATGTTCTTTCCAAGGAGGCGAAGGAGAAGTATTACAGGCCGTACGTCCTGACCGATGCCGGCGACCATTACGGCTACGGCTGGGGAGTGCTCACGACGTCGCGCCATACGAAGCTCATCACACATAATGGTGGCAACGGGATTTTCTTCGCCGACTTCCGCCGCTACGTGGACGAGGGCATCGTCATTTTCGCCTTTTCCAACGGCGAGATTCCCGCAACGGTTTTGGGCAACAATCAGCTTCCCGCGCTGGTCTTCGGCGAGAACATCTCCCTGCCGCCCAAGGTGGTCACGCTCGAGCTGGCTGCCTTCGGCAAACTGACCGGCACGTATCGCACCGAGGCTGGCGAGACGATCCAGATCACCGAGAGCAATGGGCGGCTGGTGGTGTCGAGCGGCGACAGGCGTCTGTTGGCCGTATTGGCCGCGCTTAATCCTGCCGGCAGCCCCCGCTTTGCCAGCTTGGAAGATCGCACGCGGCGCCTCGTGGAGGCCGCTGCGAAGGGCGATTTCAAGCCCGTTCAGGACGCGTTTGGCGGGCAGATGCCGATGAAGCGCATCGAAGAGCAGGAGGGCAACCTGTGGCGCCAGATGCGCGAGAACAACGGCGAGTTCGTGGGCGTCGAAATTGTGGGCAGCGCGCGGCAGGGTCCCGGCACCCGCGTCGTGGCGCGGCTGAATTTCCAGCGCGGCAGCTTATCGCTGACTTACCTTTGGGACCGTGAAAACATCATGGGCATCCGGGTGATGCGCCAGCCGCCCGGCTCCTCGTTTTTCCCGCAGTCGGAAACCGATTTTGTGCGCTTCAGCCTGCGCGATCCGCAACCGCTCGTTATCCGCTTCCAGGCCGGTACGACAACACAAGTCGTGCTGCCGTCGCCCAGCGGAGAAATCCAAGCGACGAAAGCACAGTGAGACTGAGTCGTGCTCGCCCGCGTCGGACGGATCTTCCCCGCCGGCGCGAGCAGGGGTTTACTGTTAACCATTTGCGCTTGAAGCACTTGCCAAACGACAATGTATAGCAGGCCTCTGGCTACAGGGATTGACCCGGCGAGGCGGCCTGATAGACCGCTGGCCGTTCCCCCCTTTTCTCTCCAGTTGGCAAATAAACTTGACGCTCGCGGCTAACCGTTTCACGCTGGCATAGTCTAACTATGCCAGGAGGTGATCGCTTGCACCAAGATGAGATTCCGCCCGGAACGCTGTACCTGCTCATTTTGAGAACCCTTATTCGTGGGGGTGAAATGCACGGCTACGAGATCGCCAACTCAATCCAGCAGATTTCCGAGGATGTGCTACGAGTTGAGGAAGGGTCGTTGTACCCGGCGTTGCAGAGGATGCTGATCAAAGGCTGGGTGACGGCGAAGTGGGGCACGACCGCTGGGAATCGCCGCGCCCGCTACTACCGGCTCACGGCGGCGGGCCGGGAGCGGTTGGAGGCCGAGGTCTCGCAATTTGATCGCGTGATGCAAGCCATCACCCGCGTCATTCAGACGGCCTGAGGGGAAGACTGCCATGAACTGGTTCATTGAACTCGGAAGACGGCTCTTGATGCTGTTTCGCCGCAGTCAATTCGACCGCGACCTGGAAGAAGATATGCGCCTGCACCGCGAGCTGAGGGAGCAGGAGCAGCTCGAAGCGGGCGTTGCGCTTGAAGAAGCGCGGTACGCGGCGCGCCGGAGATTTGGAAACGAAATCGTTTTGAGAGAGGAGAGCCGGGACATGTGGGGATGGAACTGGCTTGAGTACTTTGTGCAGGACATCCGTTTCGGTCTGCGGATGTTGGCCCGCAATCCGGGTTTCACCGCCGTGGCGGTGATCACCCTCGCGCTGGGCATCGGCGCGAACACGGCCATCTTCAGCGTGGTGAATGCTGTTTTGCTGAAACCGTTGCCTTATGCCGACCCTGACCGTCTGGCGGTCATCTGGGTCACGGAACCCAGCGGTCCTGGAGGCCTGTTTCCTGACACCAGCCCGGACTTTCGGGACTGGCAGGTCATGAACCATAGTTTTGAGGGTATGTCCGCCATCACCGGCGCCGGGACCACGCTCACCGGTTCCGGCGAGCCGCTGCAACTCCGTGGTCTGTCGGTTTCGCCCAACACGTTTCAGCTTCTCGGTGCGCAGCCGCAGTTCGGCCGGAGCTTTTCGCCAGACGAGGGGCCGAGCGGCCACAATCACGTGGTCATCTTGAGCTACGGACTGTGGCAGAGCGCCTTCGGAGGACAGAAGAACATCGTAGGAAGCAAAGTCACAATGGATGGCGAGGCCTATGACGTGGTGGGCGTCATGCCCAAGGATCTGAGGTTCCCGACCGTTTGGGGGCGCAATCCGCAATTCTGGGCGCCCATAACCATGGACGCACCGAAATGGAAAGCCGAACGCGGGAACCATTGGTTCTGGGTGCTGGCGCGCATGAAGAAGAGCGTCACGCTCAACCAGGCCGCCGCCGAGATGGTAACGATCTCCGCGCAGCTCGCCCAGCAGTATCCACAGACGAACACGGGCGTAAGCGCGCGGGTCAAGAGCCTCCACGAGCAGCTTACCGGCAACGTCAGTGAAGTTCTGTGGGTGCTTTTCGCCGCCGTGGGATTCCTGCTGCTGATTGCCTGCGCGAATGTCGCCAACCTGCTGCTCACCAAATCCGTGGGACGGCAGCGGGAGATTGCTATTCGACTCGCCGTCGGCGCAGGCGCCCGGCGCCTGATGCGCCAACTGCTCACCGAGAGCGTTTTGCTGTTTCTCCTGGGCGGAGTCGCGGGTTTGGCCGTGGGCATGGCCGCCCTGCGCCTTCTCCTCCGCGCGGCGCCCACCGGCTACATCCCCGAGGTGATTTCCGTGCACCTTGATTCCCGCGTCTTTGGTTTCACTTTCCTCGTTGCGTTCGTCACTGGGACTCTCGCCGGGCTGATTCCCGCGCTGCATGCCACCCGCGTGAGCTTCAGCGAAATGCTCAAGGAGAGCGGTTCCGCCGTGGCGGCGTCTCACGGGCTCGCGCGCGGCCTGCTCACGGCCGGAGAGATCGCCATTGCGCTCGTAATGCTCGTCGGCGCGGGGCTTGCCACCCGGAGCCTGATCCGCTTGCTGGGCGTCCAGCTCGGCTTTGATCCACGCCAGGTGGTGGCGGGACGGATTTCCCTGCCGGATTCGCGCTATCCGAAAGAACCCCAGCAGACGGCCTTCTATAGGAACCTGCTCGACCGCGTTCAGGCCTTGCCGGGCGTTGTCTCCGCCGGGGCGGCCTCGGAATTGCCGCTCGAGGGGGGCAACAACGGCCCCATCGTCATTGAAGGCCAGCCGGCGCCCAAGGATATATGGTCCAGTCCCCTGGTGGAGTCGTGTACCGTCACACCAAACTACTTCCGGACCATGCGTATTCCGCTGCTCAGCGGCCGCGACGTGGCCGAGACGGACACCCCCGAAGTGCCGCCCGTCGCCGTCATCAACGAGACCATGGCACACCGCTTCTGGCCCAATCGGGACGCCGTCGGCAAGCGGTTCAAGCACAACGACCCTGACGCCAAGTGGGTTACCGTCATTGGTGTGGTGGGCGATGTCAGGGAATTCGGCCTAGCCGAACCAGCCATTCCCGAAGCCTATTATCCCGAGTCACAACGTGTGTACTCTGATTTGGTCTTGGTGGCGCGGGCCGCCAATGATCCGCAAGGGCAGGTGCCCGCCATCCGCAACGCCCTGCATGGTTTGGATAAAGGCTTGCCGTGGTATGGCGTCCAGACCCTGTCGGAAATGGTTTCGGACTCCTCGCGCGAGAAACGCTTCGTGGCCCTGCTGCTCGCGCTGTTTGCAGCCGTGGCGCTGGCGCTCGCTTCGGTCGGCATTTAGGGGGTTGTGTCTTACTCCGTGTCCCAACGCACGCGGGAGATTGGCATCCGCATGGCGTTCGGCGCCGAGGTCCGCAACGTTCTGGGCATGGTGCTGAGCGAAGGATTGCGCCTAGTTATCGCCGGCGTGGCCGTGGGATTGCTGGGGGCCTGGGCCCTTTCCCGTTACCTCACCAGCATTCTCTACGCCGTGCGCGCCACTGATCTCGCGACTTACATTCTGGCGGCGCTTCTGATGACCGCTGTCGCGCTCGTGGCCTGCCTCGTTCCCGCCCGGCGCGCCACCAAGGTCGATCCCATGGTGGCGCTGCGCTACGAATAGGTGTCAGGTGTCGGGTGTCCCGCCGCGGCGGGTCAGTTAATCAGCCGTCAGCGGTCTGCTTGCCGCCGGTCGCCTTGGTCGTTTGCTGATAGCTGAAAGCTGACGGCCGACAACTCAGTACTGACGACTGACCCGCCGCGGCGGGACGACTGACAACTGAGAACGGACAACTCTCACGATCATCCTTCACGTTTCGGATTGAAACTCGGGGCTGAGGCAGCTATAATAAGTGTTTGTGCGTTAGCACTCAAGGAGTTCCATGAAGAACGCTATTCACCCCAATTATCATGCAGTGACTGTTGCGTGCGCGTGCGGATACACCTTTAAGACGCGCTCCACCTATAAGAGCGACGTGTTGCACCTGGAAATCTGTTCCCATTGCCATCCGTTCTACACCGGGAAACAGAAGATGATGGACACCGCGGGCCGGGTTGAGCGCTTCCAGCGCAAGTATGCGGACTTCAAGAAGGCCGCTGCGGTGCTCAGCGAGGGGAAATCGCCGGCGCCGAGCAAGTAGGAAACGAGGCGCCAGGCGTCAGGTTTCAGATGGCGTAACGCCTGGTTCCAGTCACCTCGATGGATGTTTTAGGGTATCTGAAACCTGACACCCGATGCCTGATCCTTATATCACCAAACCAAAAGTTTACGTCGTGGGCCGCCAGACCGTGGTGGGCGAGGAGTTGGCGCGGTTTCTCCAGGACGAGGGCTTGGCGTTCACCACCGACGCGCAAGCCGCTGCCGAGGTGCTTACTGAAATCGCCGGGCGCACCTGCTACATGTCTTTCGGCAAAGGGCGGAAATCCAACCAGGAATACCTCGAGAACATCCTGACTTCAAAACACGGCAGCGTGCTCGAGCACGCCGTCTGGTGCCTGCTGATTACCGGCGTTAGCCGCGCTCTGACCCACGAGTTGGTCCGCCACCGGGCAGGTTTCAGTTACTCACAGCTCTCACAGCGGTACGTGGACGAGAGCGACGCCCGCTACGTGGTTCCCCCACTTTACCAGGAAAGCGCAGAGTTGCGCCAGAAATGGCAGCAGACCATCGAGACGCTCCGTAAGGCCTACGTCGAGCTCGCGGACGCTACCGCCCAATACGTTCAGCAGAAGCACCCGGGGATGGCCGCGCGAGACCGCCGCAAGTGGGCTCGTCAGGCGGCACGTTCTATCCTTCCCAACGCCTGTGAAACCAAAATCTTCGTCACCGGCAACAGCCGCTCCTGGCGCCACTTTTTGGAACTTCGTGGTAGCCCGCACGCCGACACTGAAATCCGCCTGTTGGCCGTGGAAGTTTGCCGCGTCCTCAAGCAAGAAAGTCCCAATATCTTCCGCGACATTGAAATCGTCGCTGAGTCCGACGGCATGCCCGCCGTCCGCGCCATTCACTCCAAGGTATAATCTGGGGGGTTATTTTCCCCCTCTCGGAAACCATCCGATGCCGGTCATTCCCGCGTAAGCGGGAATCCACCTCTATGTGAACTGACCTGGACCCGCCTACGCGGGGGTGACAACACCGGCGAGTTTCATCTCCTTGAGTGGGCCGCATGACCATGGGCCCCCAGAACCTCTTCCAGCGCTTCTTCCAGAACCTGAATGGACTCTCGCAGCGCGTCCTCGGGGATGGTCAACGGCGGAGCGATCTTGATGCACTCTCCGGCCGCGCCCACCGGTGCAAACATGAGCAGTCCTTTTTGCAGGCAGGCGACGTTAATCTTCAGAGCCATTTCAGGGTCGGGGGTCTTCGTGCCGGGTTTGACGACCTGGATGCCTGCCACCAGACCCTTGCCCTGCACGCACCCTAGAGCATTCAAATACTTCTGCCGGATGCGGTGCAGTTCGGGGACGAGGATCTCACCCAAGCGCGCCGCGCGCTCCACGAGGTGTTCTTTCTGAATGATCTCGAGGCTGGCAATGGCGGCGGCCACCGGCAGGGGAGACCCGGAGTGCGTCGAAGTCATCGAGCCGGGGGGATAAAGATCCATGATGTCTTCGCGTCCGATCACGGCCGAAATGGGCAATGACGACGAGATGCCCTTGCCGCAGGCAATGAGGTCAGGGCGCACGCCATAATGTTCGTACGCAAACATCTTGCCGGTGCGGCCGAAACCCGCCTGCACTTCGTCATAGCACATCACAATGTCGTGTTGGCGACAGAAGGCTTGCAGTTTCTGGGCGTATTCAATCGGAAGGAAATCCGGGCCGACTCCTTGATAGGTCTCCGTCATCACGCCCGCGACGTCCCGGGGTTGCAGGCCTTTTTCCGCGAGGGTCTTCAGGAAAAGGTCGAAAGAGGTGTCCTCATTCTTGTAGCCGTCAGGAAACGGGACCTGCACGAAACTCGAGTCGCGGTCAACCATCCACTCCTTCTGCTTCTCGGAGCCCCCAGCGAGCTGGGCGCCCATCGTGCGCCCGTGGAAGGCATAGTCAAAACTTACGAAGTACTTCTTGGTCGGACCGTATTTTTGCCGGCCATAGGTCTTCGACAACTTGATGCAGTTCTCGGTCGCCTCGCTGCCGGTGCTCATCAGGAAGACCCGGTATTTCTGCGGATCAGGAGAAAGCTCGCGGAGCATTTGCGCCAGCCGCGCGCGCCGCTCGTGTACGAAGACGTAAGAAGCGAGCAGGCCGTGGTCGATCACTTCGCGTAGCGCAGCACGGATTTCTTTGCGTCCGTGCCCGGCGTTGGTGATGAGCACCCCGGACGACCAGTCAATCCAGCGGTTACCCCAGGGGTCGCTGACGATGAAGTCCTCTGCCTTGTCCCACACGATGGGCGGCTGCCCCATCATGGAGCGCGGCTCCGATTGCCCCAGTGATTCGAAGATCGGCAAAGACTCCGGCACCGGTATTTTGGTCTTGATGGTGCGGTATTTCGTCTCCACCTTCGCGACTTCGACAGGTGTCAGATCGTAGACAGCCATTTTTCTCCTTTGCCCAGCCGCGTCACCCCCGCGAGAGCGGGGGTTTGGAGTTTCTAAATTTGTGATGAGCTTTCTTGACCTCGTGCAGCTTGCGCCCTCTCCCCCCCTGGGGGAGAGGGTGGCCCGCCGCCGGCGTTTTCATCAGCCGGGGCGGGCCGGGTGAGGGGGTCGCGACCTTGTGCCCCTCTGAAGTCAACAGTGTACTGACCCACGCCACCCCCGTGGATTCCCGCTTTCGCGGGAATGACATGTTAATCGACAGCGGGAGCGTTGTGCAGGAGGCGTGCCACGTTTCTCTTGCCCCGCCGCGTCACCCCCGCGAAGCGGGTCCATTGCCATTGAGTTCCACGTGCGGGTGGTCACCGTAAACGATGCGGACGGTGGCCGCGCCCTCGAGGACCGACATCCGCGCCGCCTCGACCACCAACTCGTTGATGGTGCTGTTGGCAGGCGTGGCAATCAGGCCTTTGGCGTCCACTTCGCGTATGAGTTGTCGGCGTTGCGCCAGGGCGGCGCCCGGGGCCAACCCTGCCGTCTCGTTTCCTATTCGGTGGATGGTCTTGGTAATGCCCGCAACGGATTCGTACCCGTAACCGGTCGGTTTGTAGCCCGGCCCTTCCCACGGAACAAGGCGGAAGAAATCAGGACTGACGTAATTGTATTGCGAGCCTCCCGGACCAATGCCTTCGAGGTACGAATAGGCCACGCCCCGATGGTGGTCGTCGTGGAAGATGAGCCCCGTCTGACCTTCACCCTCACAATACATAATCAGCCCCTGATCGTTGCTCCCCGCGGCCGCATCGGGATAGCCCAAGCCATTGAGCACGGAGAGCAGGGCGCCGTTTTCCCAGCTCACGCGGCCGTGCGACCACAGGTAAGCTTCGTTGCCATTGGGAAATCTTCCTTTCACCCCGTACACGGACACTTCCACCGGTTTCAGTCCGGTAATGAAGTGAACCAAGTCAACGTAATGGCAACCGATGTAGGTAAAAGGGTCGGTGTGATCGCACGTAAACCAGTTCTGAAAATTGGAGAAGCGGTAATAGTACGGCTCAATGAGCTTGGCCTCGCCTAGGACAAACGCACCGAACTCGCCCAGAGCATAGCTCCGCTTTGCCACCAGGGATCGGCGGTCAAAGCGTTTGTGGTACTCGATGCCCACCAAGCGGCCCTTCTCATCGGCCAGCTTCTCAATTTCTACCGCCTCATCGTACTTAAGGACCAGCGGCTTTACACACAGCACGTTCTGGTCGTGGCGCAAGGCATGCATGACCGCTTCGTAGTGGAGATGATCGGGAATGGCGACGACGACCATGTTGCCCGGGGCCATCGCCGCAATGACCTCTTTGTACAGCTCGGGAAACTTCTCGTCCGGTGGGTCCGCGAACGATGGATGCGGGGCGAAATCCTGTCCTGGAAAAGCTTCGCGGAACTCCCCACTATCCGCCAAGGCCTTAAGCGGGGGGCTGTCCAAGGCGCAGATGTCGATCTTGTGGATGACCCCGGTCCTTTGTAGGTGGTATAAGGACGGAAGGAGCAAGTCATTCGTGATCATCCCCCCGCCCACGATCGTGACATCGAGACGTCCGGATTGTGAAGTCACTGAAAAAGTCCCCTTCCGGCGGCGGCGAGAGCCATTCTTAAAAGTGAAAAGGGATTCTATGTTCCATGGCCCCCTCTGTCAAGGCAGCCATTCAGGTGCCGTAGCAATGTGAGAAGATCCTGATTAGCAAAGTTGAATGGCGACTCGTCAATCGGGTGACTCGTAGCATGCCCGAGATGGGTCTGGCAGGCTGTCATTCTGAGTCCTTCGCTGTCATCCTGATCCCGCCCTGCGGGAGAAGGATCTCGCTCTGCCCGCTCAGGATAAACTGCGCGAAGAATCTCGCTCTGAGCTTTTCGGTCGACAACCAGCAGAGCGAGATGCCTCGCGGAGTTTACCCTGATCCCGCCGCGGCGGGAGAACGGGCTCAGCATCACAGTGGGTGGGGGCTCAGCGGGACAGTGAGGGGCCCCACTCGCGCAGCCGCGGAGGGTCAGCCAGACAGCACCTTGGAATATTCCCGGCGCTTACGCGCTTCGTTGACAAACGCTTTGCCGGCCTCCGTGATGTAGAACACGCGTGTTGGCCGAGTAATCAATCCCGCCAGCGACATGAAGAACAAACGATATTCGAACTCCGACCGTAGGCGCTCCTGCTCTTCGACGGGAAACTTCTTAAAGTCCGGATAAAGATGCACAATCAGTTCCGCGACTGTGCGATTTTGCCCGTCCTCCATGTGTTTCAACAAACGCATACAGTTGTCGGAGGTAAGCTTCCAGAACGCGTGGAAGTGCTTCTCGACGAAAGCCCGAGCCTTCTGATCGTCGGTTCGTCCAGCCCATCTGCCGAAAAGGGACATGCCTACTTTTGTACCTGCTGATATCATCGCCGCGATAACGGCCGGGTCCATAGTCGTGTCCTCCACAAAGTTGGAGAGTCGAGTTGCCTAACTCTTGTTTATGCTGGCCCGCACAGAGGCCCGTGCCGGAGAGCATGAGACCAAACTGCAAAAGTTAGGCTGCGCCGCCCGCTGGGGCGTGCAGCTCGATAGCCTTACTCTAAATATGCTGCCCCAACGTCAAACGCTTCTTCCGGGGTTCCAAACCATTCCCCATTTAGGAAGATGCATGGCTCATATCTCTCGCTGCTGTAGGTGTAAAACGCCAGGCTCCAACGGTCCATATCGAAATGGCGCATCCGGCAGAGGTGTGTAGGAGTGTTCCGCAGGCGCTTGACAAATTCTTCCCGGGTTTCGCCAAGGCATGCTGGGGGATCGTCTTTGCCCACGTATGGCTCCCGGTAGGCGTCGATGTAGCACAACGCGCCTCTGAACCTGACGTCAATTCGAGTGTACTTTCCGGCGTAGTTCCGCGCAGCATGTTTAAGGATGCGTTCGCGTACCGCATATTGCGTGCTCGGAGGAATCTTCCTCCCGCCAGCTTGAGGGTCGAACACCCTTACCTTTCTCACACTATATCCCTCCTTTGCCTTGAGGAACGGCGCTGGCTCGACGCTCGCGCCTTTTGGCCTTCTTTGCCGCGATCTCTCGCACTCGGTCCTCGATGGAAACAATGCGATCCGGCTTGGCTTTCCCGAAGCGCTTCGGGTAGATCCGCTCGATGAAAATCGGAAGAGGAGCTTTCCACGGTTCCTGCTCATGGTTGGCGAGGCCACCGAGTTTGCGTGGGTTCATGCCTAACTCGCGGGCCATCTGAATCTGTGCGTGGGAAAGGTGAAACCTCTTGCGGGCGTCGATCCACCTCTGAAGCTCTTGCCGCTGTGTGCCCCTAGCCATGGTTCTCCTTGTCCGTGACAGTATAGCTCTTGTTCATGCTGATCCGCATTTGCGGTAGAATCACCCTATAGATTCTTCTCAGTCCACGACAGGCTTGGGAGGGTGGAATGAGATTCCGGAAAACGCGGGTGGCGGCGACATTGTTTTTCCCATGTCGCCGCCCCACCCGCGTGGGTTTTCAAACATTTCGGCGCTCCCCGCAGCGTGGGGCAGGCGCCGAGCGCTGCACCAGCAAACTGACCCAGTCGCCTCCAGCATGAGTCTTTGCCGTGCCGCGTGCGGTCAGTTATAATATTAAGCAAGGAGGCCACGATGACTCAGGTCCCGATGGATGACGCGAGGCTGAAAGCGCTTTTCAAGACCGCCCTTGTGGAAGTGCTGGAGGAACGCAAAGACCTCCTGCGCGATGCGATCGAGGAGACCCTGGAGGATATTGCCCTGGCCCGCGCCATCGAGGAAGGCCGGCGTACGGAAGAAGTAAGTCGCGGCGAAGTCCTCTCCCTACTCGAGGGCGGACATTGAAAGTTCGCTTCTTTTGTTGGCATCCCACTCGAACTCCACAAATCTATTGTAGCGAATTCAACCTGCTTTAGCAGAATCCTCGCGACCGACCCCGACGAAAATCCTGTCTTCCTGCCCGTGACCACGGCCGTGACCCTCGGCGAGCCGGGGCTGGCTGCCCGTGCTACAAGGAAAAACTTCCTGCTGCGGACCAGCGCGGACTCAATGTCCCTTGACACGCCTGAGAGTAGGCTAGTATAGTGAATCGTGGCTTGGCACGTACTCGAATTAGGAGGGAAGCAGGTTTCTTTCGATGCGACATCCGACGCCCAAATCCAGCTTCGATAGTGCTCCGAGCCCCACAAAAAGAGGGAAAGTTCCCAGGCTCCCTTTGGGTGCTGGTGTCATTTGGAGCGCAGTCATTCCCGCGAAAGCGGGAATCCACGCGGCGACAATGGCGCTACCGCTTTGTACAAGTCCGTCTGGCCTAGAATTGCTCGCCTCTAATGAGTCTAACCTCCCACTGGATTCCCGCTTTCGCGGGAATGACTGTCTTCACAGGCCCGCACGAAAAATCAACTTGCCCCAAATGAAACCAATACCTTCCTTTGGACAAGATGTCGGTTCCGGCGCGGAAGTGAAAGAAAGAGATTCTTCAAAACTCGACGAACAACGCTGGGATGTCTATGAAAACAAAGGGTCGGCCTTCCACAGCCTGCGCCGAAGCGGGAATGTCTATGAAAACACAGGTGCTTAGCCGTTAAAGGCGGGAATGTTGTTGAAAAGAAAGGGGTAGGTGGTAGATGGTAGGTGGTAGGTGGGGCAGAAAGGCTGGGTGCCGGGGAAGAGACCTTTGCCAGCGGCTTTTAATTCAAGAAACTGCCGACGTACAAATCATGTCCACGCTACTGCCCCCATTCTGCAAAGGTCGAATGCGTCTATGAAGAGCGATAAGAAGTGCGCCGTGGTTGGAATTGATGTGGGAACCAGTGGAGTGCGCGGTGTTGCAGTGAGTCCCGCTGGCGAGCTTTTAGCGGAAGCGGATGAGAAGATTCGGCAGGACCACCGCGCCGCCGGGGGAATCCACGAGCAAGACCCTGGTGAATGGTGGAAAGCTCTGTGCTCCGTTGGGCAGGACATTATCAAAAGCCTGAAGGAGAAATCTGGCGATGTGGAACTTCGAGGAGTGGCGGTCACGTCCACTTCGGGGTCTCTTGTGGTGGCGGATGCGGAAGGTCGCGCCTTGCGCCCGGCCATTCTTTACGACGATGGCCGGGGAGTGGAGATTGCGGAGGAACTGAACAAACAAGGCGGCGCCCAGAGCACCCGTCTGGGGCCATCCTTTTCGCTTGTGAAGGCTGCCTGGGTCCGGCAGCAGGAGCCCGAGTTGTGGGAGCGCACTCGCTACATCCTGCATCCGGCGGATTGGCTGTCAGGAAAGCTCACCGGCGAGTTTGGGATTTCGGATTTCACCAACGCCTTGAAACTCGGCTACGACCCAGAGAGCAGTTCGTGGATTGGAACGGTTCGTGCCGCGGGCTTGCTCGACGACCGCCTGCCTATAGTTCGCCGCCCCGCAGAGCAAATCGGACAGGTGAGCAGCGTGGCCGCTGCCGCGACAGGCTTGCCGGTGCGAACGCCGGTCCTGGCAGGCGCAACCGATGGGATGGCGAGTGTGATCGCGTCAGGAGCCAGCCGGCGCGGCGATGCCAACACAACCCTGGGAACCACGCTTGTCTGGAAAGTGCTCCACGACGGGAAGCCCACGGCGCGCAGCGGCATTTACTTTCACCTGCATCCTGGGGGGTTGTGGGTCCCTGGAGCGGCAAGCAACACCGGGCTGGGAAGCATCAGAACGGCCGGCGACGCAGCCTCGATTGGGGAAATGGACCGGCTGGCTGCCAACTATTTTCCAACCTCTGTGGTCTGCTATATGCTGTCGGGTCAAGGCGAGAGGTTTCCCTTTGCAAACCCGAAAGCCAAGTCGTTTGTGGAAGGGAATCCGCGTGACGCCGGCGAGTCTTACGCGGCGCAATTACAGTCCATCGGTTTCGTGGAGCGCTGGGGCTACGAAATTCTCCAGGGATGCGGCGTGAAAGTCGGGGACAGGGTCTTTTCAACGGGGGCGGCTGCGAAGAGCCCGGTGCTTTCGCAGTTGCGCGCGAACGTTCTGGGCAGTACCGTTGTCCAGTCTCGTTATCCCACCGCGGCCTTCGGAGCAGCGATTCTGGCGGCCACCGGGGCCGTATTCTCTGGGAAGATTTTCGACGCACTACAATCCATGACCAGCATCTTGGAAAGCCACGATCCGTCAGGAGACCTGGTTCCAGCCTTTGATGAAATCTACAGGTCATTTCGTGACGCGTGCGCGCGACGAGGTTACGGCGCATGAACCCGTGGAAGGCATGTGATATCCGGGGACTATTTCCGGAGGAAGTCTCACCGGAACTCTTTCGGCTCATCGGGCGTGGTGTGGCTTCAGGGATGCCCGCGGGGGCGAAGATTCTGATTGCTGGCGATTTCCGCACCAGCACGCCAATTCTGAAGAGTGCGCTGATGGAGGGTCTCATCGGGTCGGGATCACACGTGCTCGATGCGGGGCAAATTCCCACGCCCGTAGCTTACTTCGCGCATCAGCATTTCGAAACAGACGCTGTCCTGATCGTCACTGCCTCACACAATCCACCGGCCCATAATGGACTCAAGCTGATGGTCGGGGACCTGCCCCCGGTTCCGGATGACTTCGCACAGCTTCGCAGCCGGGTCGGCAAAGGCGCATTCCGCTCCTCCAAAGGTTCAAGTGAAGAATTAGACCCGGTCCCGGCCTACTGGCAATGGATCATTGCACGCTGGAAAAATCTCACCCAAGCTGGCCGGCCGGCAGTAGTTCTGGACGCCGGCAATGGAGCGTGGTCCGAGCTGGCGCCTCGAATCTTTGAAGAACTCGGCATCCAGTTTCATCGCCTTTATTGTGATCTCGATGGAACGTACCCAAACCGTTCACCGGATTGCGCGCGCCCTGCGGCGCTCGAGGCCCTGAAGTCTGAAGTCATGAAAACGCATTCGAAGCTCGGTATAGCCTGGGATGGCGACGGTGACCGTGTGGCCTTTGTTGACGAGACGGGCTCCTTCGTCACCAGCGACGAAGTCTCCGCGCTCCTCATCCGGCGCCTGCTCGCAAACAACGCCGGCGCTCGAGTCGTCTTCGACATCAAGCTGTCCAGCCTGGTCCGCTGCACCGTCCTCGAGTGCGGTGGCGTCCCCGTCATGGAACGGAGCGGCCACGCCTTCATCAAGCGCAAGATGATGGAAGAGGAATGTCTGTTTGGATGCGAGGCAAGTGGCCACTATTTCTACCAGGAACTGCGGGGAGGAGACGATGGGCTCTTTTCCGCGCTCTTGATGACTGAATTAGTGGCTAAGGCGGGTTCGCTCCGGGAGCTTCGCAACTCGCTTGCCCCATTCTTTGTGACTCCGGACTTGCGGCTGCCCTCAAGCGCCTTGCCGTATAGTGAGTTTGTAAGGCGGCTGCGACAGTTGTTTCGTGGCGCCAGGGAAACGACGATTGATGGCCTCAGAATCGAAACGCCGGAAGGATCCCTACTGGTGCGGGAGTCCGTCACCGAACCCGTTGTAACCATGCGCCTGGAAGGTTCGAGCGCCGAAGCCCTGGGCAAGCTTCTTGCCGCTTGCCATTCGACGTTTCCTGAAGTCTCGATCGAGATCGCGCGCCAGATGCGTAAAGCCGGAAGCCGCTGAGCCGCAAGCACCTTTTTGAATCGCGCTGAGGACAAGCCGGAGGCAGAAAACAGTAGGCAGTAGGCAGAAAGCAGTAAGCAGCAGGCGGAAAGCAGTGGATGGTAGATGGGGGAAGGAATGCCATAAGCGCTAACTTAAGCTTCCTGAGGCGGCCCCGGCAGGGGCCGACTGTGAGTAGCCACAGGTTTTAACCTGTGGATAGGGGGGACGTGAAACCTCCCAACCCCAACGGGGTTGACTCCCCGGCGAGAGTGGGAACCGCCTCGAACGAGCGCAAACCGACTTAACTAAGCGCTTAGGAGATGAGGCCCAGCCCTAAGCCGCGTTTTCTTGAACAGACAACTGACCCGCCGCGGCGGGACAACTGACCGCTGATAGCTTCACTTCGGGGGCGGTGTTACCATGGCCTGCGGGAGGGTGTGATGATTAGTCAAGGCTGGTTTCGCATAGGGAGTCGCCATGTTGTTTTAGCGCTGCTGCTCGGAGCGCTCGCCCTTGCCGCTTGTCACGGACAGGATCAGGACCAGAAAGAGGCCGGCAAGTTAGCGACACTGCTGGATTGGAAGCCGGGGAGCGTGGTTGCCGAAATCGGAGCGGGCGATGGCGGCCTGACGCTAGCTGCCGCCGAGCGCGTGGGGCCAACGGGCCGCGTTTACACGACGGAACTGGACCCCAAGAAACTGGCCAAATTGGAGTCCGTGGCGGCAGCACAGAAGGTGCATAACATCACCGTGGTCAAAGCGGGCGAAGCCGAAACAAACCTTCCGCGCGAGTGCTGTGATTCCATCTTCATGCGGCGTGTTTACCATCACTTCACACAGCCGGCGCAAGAGGACGCCAGCCTTTTCCAATCGCTCAAGCCAGGCGGCCTCCTCGCCGTCATTGATTTTCCACCGGGGAAGGGGTCCAGCAAACTCGAGCTGGTAAAGGGCGTGCCGAAGAACCGGGGCGGGCACGGCATGCCAAAGCAGTTGCTGGTCGATGAGCTCAGCGCCGCGGGATTCCAGGCTGTGACGACATCCACAGACTGGCCCGGCGAGGATTACTGCCTCGTCTTCCGAAAGCCGTAAAGCAGGTTTCAGGTGCCAGGTGTCAGGTGCCAGGTGTCAGGCGTCAGGGGTAAGGGTAAAGGCTAAAGGGTGGACGGTAAAGGGTGAAGGGTAAAGGTTAAAGGGTAAAGGACGCCCTTGAGCCTTTTTTATCCTCTAGCCTTTACCTTCCACCCTTAGGTTTTTAGCTTTTACCCTTTATCCCTTAACCTTTAAACTTTAGACACCTGACACCCGACACCTGACACCTGACACCTGACACCTTTTCCTATTCCCTGTTCCCTATTCCCTAGTAATCATGCATAATCTCGTGCTTGCCCGCACGGATGTTTTGATCCGCATTCCAGGGCCCAGGTAGGATCATGACAGACGCATCAACCACCCACTCACCAGTTTCCGGCCGCATCGCCTCCATCGACGCGCTTCGCGGCTTCGACATGCTGTGGATTACCGGCGGCGAGGAAGTGATCCACAGCTTGCATAAAGTGATTCACCATCCTTCGATGGACGCGCTCAGCGGGCAATTCCAACACGTGGCATGGCAGGGCTTCCGTTTCTATGACTTGATCTTCCCGCTTTTTCTCTTTATCGTCGGCCTTGTGCTGCCCTTCTCTCTCACGCGGCGTCTTGAAGCCGGAGCGAACCGGGCCGAGATCTATAAGCATCTGGTCCGCCGGCTAGTCCTGCTGTTCTTTTTGGGCCTGGTTGTTAATGGCCTCTTGGATTTCAGGTTTCACGAGCTTCGCATTCCTGGGGTTCTTCAACGTATCGCGGTGTGCTATTTCATTGCGGCGCTGGTGATGATGAACACCAGCGTACGTGGCCAGGCCGCGGTGGCGGGCGGCCTGCTGGTGGTTTACTGGCTGGTGATGAAGCTGGTGCCGGTTCCGGGCATCGGGGCCGGCGTTCTAACCCCATCCGGCAACCTCTCGGCGTTTATCGACCAGCACCTTTTGCCACGACCCTTTTGCTGCTATGTCTTCGGTGACAACGAAGGAATTCTCTCCACGATTCCGGCTGTTTCCACATGCCTGATGGGCGCGCTGGCCGGCCACTGGTTACGCTCCAGCCGGCCTGCAGCGCGTAAGGCGCTCGGGCTGGCCTTGGCGGGCGTTGCCAGTCTGGTCCTGGGTCTGGTCTGGGGTCATTGGTTTCCCATCATCAAGAACATCTGGACGAGCTCGTATGTCCTGTTCGCCGGCGGGTGGAGCCTGCTGCTGCTCGCCCTCTTCTACTGGATCATCGATGTTCGCGGCTACCGGCGCTGGGCTTTCTTTTTCACCGTCATTGGCCTGAACCCCATTACGATTTACGTGCTTCGCAGCCAGTTTGATTTTGGAACAGTCGCAAATATATTCGTCCGAGGCTTCATCGACTACCTCGGGCCCTACAAGCCCGTCTTCTTTGACCTCAGCGTTATGGCTGTCGGGTGGCTGCTCCTGTGGTTTCTATATCGTCAGAAGATTTTCCTTAAGGTCTAAGCGAAGTTGTCAGTGCTCAGTAGTCAGTTGTCAGTTGCCCGGGGAGCCGCTTGTGTCGGGCCGACCAAAACTTATGACGGACTTTCGAGTCTGCGTTTACTGCGGTTCAAGCCGCAACTGTGATCCCGTTTATCTCGATGCTGCTGCGCGCCTGGGGCGTGAGCTGGCGAGAAACGGCGCCACCATCATCTACGGCGGTGGGGCGGTTGGGTCAATGGGTGCGCTCGCCGAAGGTGCGCTCGCCGAGGGCGGCAAAGTCATCGGCATCATTCCCGGTTTCATGAATGAGCTGAATTGGGGGCACAAGGGCATTACCGAATTGCGCGTCGTGCGCGATATACACGAGCGCAAGCGGCTCATGATCCAGGATGCGAATGCGGTGGTCGCTTTGCCCGGCGGCTCAGGAACTCTTGACGAGCTTTTGGAGGCCGTCTCGCTCAAGCGCCTTGCCCTTTTCCTCGGCCCTATCGTTGTTCTGAATACCCAGTCGTATTTCGAGAATCTGCTCCTGGTGCTCGAGAGTTGCATTACCGAGCGCTTCATGGACCCTCGGCACAAATCTATGTGGTCGGTCGTGAATGAGCCGACGGAGGTGCTGCCTGCCATCTACTCCGCCCCGCCCTGGGATTCCAAGAGCCTCAGCTTCGCCCAGATCTGACAGGTTGCTGAAAACTTGACATAGCTTTACGCGGATGGCACCATGAGTGCTTGCGGCTGGGCTGTTTTCGCCTTGTAACACGGGCGCCTGCCCCGTGCTGGTTGGGGTCTTGCCCGTGAATGGGGAAGCCAAGGCGCAAGCACATGGACGGGATCCCGACGGGCCGCGGCAGGCTGCGCGTGCTGCGACCTGGAGGTGCTGGCCCGGGTAGTTCTCCTAATACCAGGCGTGCCGAAGTGGCGGAATTGGCAGACGCGCTACATTCAGGGTGTAGTGCCCGTCAGGGCGTGGAGGTTCGAGTCCTCTCTTCGGCACCAGACGATCCATCAAACTCTCGCAGGGTTGCCATCCACATAGGATTGGGGGTGGTGTTCGTTTCACCCGCATGGTCGCGGGAAAAGCGCGCAAATGTTTGGCAAGCATAAGCAAACCAAGACGCCCCCGGCATCTGTTGGCGGCATGACGGATGCAAGCGTGCTCACTTCGGAAGAACAACATGGTGCGGGGCCGGGCGTAGGGGCACAGCGCGCTGTGCCCCTACAAGATACACATCGCACCCACGCTAACTTCCGAATTCGGGTTGAAGAATCCTGCATTTCGCTCTGCCGATAACGCTTCGCCCTCTCGGCGCATCTATGTCCTTAGTATCCCTCGCAACTGGGCATGTGTTACGCATGCCGCGCGTTGATCACTAGCAGGATCCTGAAACACGTTTGTGAACGTTGTCATTCCGACCCGTCGGCTGACGGAGAGGAATCTCGCTATGGAAACAAAGGACTTGCGAGATTCCTCGTCGTCCCGCGGACGCGGGACTCCTCGGAATGACAGGCAAGACGGGTTTTTCAGCCTCCCGCCAGAGACCCGAGTCGGCCATGGTTTGATTGTCTAACCGCCCGGGATTTCAACTTGGCCTCAAAAAAGCAAGTACTCCTGGTGAAGCGTGAGATTACCCATTGGCCTCGCTGAATAGTCCGGGCGTCATCCGGGCGACAGTGACGAGGTAGCCGCTCCTGGCGCGGGAGCGTGGATTGAAACAAGGAGAGCAAGGTGCCTGTGATGAATCGCCGAACCTTTTTTTCGAGTGGAATCTTAAGTGCTGTTGCTGTCGGGGCGTCTCCAATACACGTGTTGGGGAGGAAGGAGGACATTTCGTCATCCGCACAGCCGAAGATCCTGAACTACAACCCTGCAATGAAGTATCGCCCCATGGGCAATACGGGCGTTCTTGTGTCGGAGATCAGCTTGGGTGGACTGGTCATGGCGGAGTCGGTGCACCGCTACGCCATCGAGCATGGGGTCAACCTTGTCCATGTCGCGTGGGACTACCTGGGCGGACAGTCGATCAAGACGCTGGGCGCAGGGCTAAAGTCAGTGCGCGATAAGATTTACATTGCCTTAAAGGATGATTACCCAAGCATCGACGAGGCTCTCAGAGTCCTCAACACCGACCACGTGGATTTCTTGATGTTCAACCGGCACTGGGCCTTTTCGGCTACTGATGCGAGGATTGCTGAGACCTTTGAGAAACTAAAGAACCAGGGGAAAGTCAGGTTCGCCGGTTTGACTACGCATGGAATGGTCAAGGATACGACGGCGGCGGGCATCCGTTCCGGCTTTTACAACGTCGTCATGCCGGTTCTGAACCAGCCTAACCTTGAAGCCATGGCTGAGGAGCTTCGCTTGGCGCAGCAGAGGGGAGTGGGCGTGATGGCGATGAAATCGATGAAAGGGCTCAAAGGCATCGATTTGGAAGTCGCCTATTTGAAGAAAATCCTGAGCAATCCGGCAGTCACTACGGTTACCAAAGGCATTGGTTCTTTCGATATGTTCGACGCCTATTTGCAGGCGCTGAAGGAGCCGCTCAGCCGCGCCGAGGATCGAGCCCTTTACCGGTATGCACAGGTGAACCGCTCCAGCAATTGCATGCTGTGCGACGACTGCAAGCAGGCCTGTCCCCTCGGGGTCGAAGTCTCCACCGTATTGCGTTGCAAGGACTACTACTACGAACAAATGAAGGATGTGCAGACCGCGCTCAGCACTTATCGCGATATTCCGCTCGAGAAGGTTGGCAGCGGAGCTTGCCGTCTCTGCAAGAAGTGCGAGTCGGCGTGCCCCAATGGGATTCCGATCGTCGAGCGGCTCATGGCAGCGCGCGAGCTGTTTTCCAAAATGGTTTAGTAGGGGCACCCCTCGTGGGTGCCCGAGGGCGTGTACTAGAATGGTTTAGGGGCATGACACTGGGAGCGGCTTTCTCAGCAGGATGCTGAAAAACCTTCGCGAACGTTGTCATTCCGAGCGAAGCGAGGAATCTCGCTCTGGAAACCCCGATCTGATCGGGGCGAGATTCCTCGCTTCGCTCGGAATGACAGGCTAGAAGGGTTTTTGAGCATCCTCCTGCTGTCCTGCTAGAGTCCACAGGAGATGGTCTTGGAAAAATGCGAAGCACTACAATTTATCTGCTGCTAATTCTGGCCTTGCCTGGGCTGTTAATTGGGCAGGAGGAGAGCGGGCAAGGTTCGGCGCCCCCGGTGATTCCTGCCGCCGTCAAGGAGAGGCTTGCGCGGCTGTTGCCGGCGCCTTCAGAAGTTGGGGCTTCACGGTCCGGAGAGCAGAAGTGCTTCAGCTCAGACCTTTACGAATACATCGATGGCGGGGCTGATGTTTACCTGGATTACGGCCTTGTGGTGATGGTTCACCAGGAATACAAGGCCTCCAGCACAGACATCACACTCGACATCTACAACATGGGAGCGCAGTCGAACGCCTTCGGGATTTATGCCGCCGAAAGCTCGCCGGATTACCACTTCCTGCCCATCGGGTCGGAAGGCTATGGCACCAACGAAATCCTGAACTTCTTCCAGGATGAGTTCTACGTGAAGCTGTCCGCCTTCAGCGATAAGGAGAAAACCGGGCCGGTGCTGGAGCGCTTTGCCCGGGCGGTATCGCGAAGGATCGGTCCATCCGAACCGATGCCTGAGTTTCTGTCTCTTTTCCCGCCGCAGAAGCTGGTGAGTCATTCCTGCAAGTTTGTGAAGAAGTCGCCGCTGGGACACGAATTTCTCGCGCCCGCAATCATGGCGGCCTACGCTTTCGGTGAAAAACAGACATCCCTGGTCATCTCCAGGGCGCCGGACGCAAAAGGCGCGGTGCAGAAGGTTGAGCAGCTACGGAGCTACTTTGGCCGCTCGGGTAAGGTGGTTCCTCAGCCGGGACTGGCTTCCGGGGCCTTCTTGGGGTCAAACCAGTTTGAGGGCGAGGCCGTGTTTTTCGCTTCGGGCTCCTATGCGATCTTCTGCATAAACCCTCCACCCAACCCCGAATCATTCTTGAAATCGGTTATTCAGCGCATCGCGGAAAAAGGCGCCAGCATATCCTTTTAGGGAGTCAATACATGGCACAGATCGATCGACGAAATTTCTTAACGACAGGCGTACTGGCAGGAGCAGGGTTGGGGATGGGTTTGCTCAGTTCGGATTCCCTCCTGGCAGTGCCCGCGCCGTCCATGAGTATTGCGCATTATAAGAGCTCCCCGGCGGAACCCGACGGCATCGCCGAGGAGGCAAGGCGGCTCACTCGCCAGGCCATCGAGGCACTCGGTGGGATGAACCGCTTTGTTTCTAAAGCGAACATTGTATGGGTAAAGCCCAACATAGGTTGGGATCGCCGCCCGGAACAGGCCGCAACAACCAACCCCGACGTCGTCGCCGCTCTCGTAGAGATGTGCTACCAAGCGGGAGCGAAGAAGGTGCTGGTCAGCGACAACCCTTGCAATCCGGCCCGGCTTTCTTTTCCCCGGAGCGGGATTCAGCAGGCTGCCGAAAAGGCGGGGGCGGAAGTGATATTCCTGGATGAAAGAAAATTCAGGAAGATGTCCATTAACGGCAAAGTCTTAAAAGAGTGGGAGGTGTACCAGGACATTGTCGAAGCGGACCGGCTGATCAACGTCCCCATCGTGAAGAACCACAACTTGTGCTTGGCGACACTGGGCATGAAGAACCTGATGGGGGTAATTGGTGGGCCTCGTAACCGGCTTCACCAGGACCCAGGTGGCACTCTGGTGGATCTGGCTGCCTTTTTGAAGCCCCGACTGGTGGTGCTCGATGCCATTCGCGTGCTGACGGCCAATGGGCCCGTGGGCGGTAATCTTGCCGATGTAAAGCGCAAAGACACTATTGTGGCCGGCGTTGACCAGGTCGCCGTGGACGCCTTTGGCGCGACCTTGCTTGGCTACAAGCCCGAGTCGATTGGCTACATTGCGCAGGGGAATGCACGGGGTCTCGGCACCATCAATTTCAATTCGCTTTCACCCAAACAAATAGAAGTGTAAACCCCATGGCCAAGAAGAAGAAAACATCGTGGATCGTCTGGCTGCGCCGGCTTACCCAAACGGGTTTCTTTCTCCTGTTCTGCTATCTTTTCTTGCAGACGGTTTATCACCCGATCAACAAGGCTGGCCGGGGAGTCACGTTCTTCTTCAACTTGGACCCGCTGGTTGCTCTCAATTCCTGGCTGGCCTCACACGCCTTCGTCGGGGCGATGCTGCTTTCGCTGGTTACCCTGGCGGTGACCTTTATCTGCGGCCGATGGTTTTGCGGTTGGGTTTGTCCTTTCGGGGCTTTGCACAACTTCTTCACCAGCCTGCGCAGTGGGCGCGCCAAGCAGAAACTCGAGGTCGGCGGCTACAATCAATGGCATAAAGCGAAGTACTATGCGCTGGTTGCATTTCTGGTTGCGGCCCTGGTGGGGGCTGACGTCGTCGGCTGGCTGGACCCCTTTTCCTTCTTCTTCCGTTCGCTTTCCACTTCCATCTATCCGGCCATGAACAAGGGCCTGGTGGCGTTGTTCACCTGGATTTACGACGCCAATCCCGGAGTCGGACCCGTCCGGCTTACGGTGGTGACGGAGCCCATCTACGGTTTTTTGCGCAAGAATTTCCTCGCCGTGGAACAGCCGTACTACTGGGGCAGCCTGCTGATCGGAGTCTTGTTTATTACGTCTGTTGCACTCAACTTCTTCCGCGCGCGCTTCTGGTGCCGTTATGTTTGTCCTTTAGGTGCGCTGCTGGGAGTGGTAGGAAAGAACCCCCTCGTCCGCCTGAAGAAGAATGAGGAGAAGTGCAATAGCTGCCGGCTGTGCCTGGTTGACTGCCAGGGAGGGGCCACTCCGGACAACCCCTTGGAGTGGAAGCCATCCGAGTGCTTCTATTGCTGGAATTGCGAGTCGGATTGCCCCGCCCAGGCAATCTCCTTCACCTGCGAACCGAAGCTGGAGAAAAAGCACAATGAACCCCTTGTACAAGTGGATCGGTGATTTCGTTCATCCCCCCAAAGAAGCCAGACTTGACCTGGGGCGGAGAGCGGTATTAGCGGCGGGGTTGGCCGGTTTAGGCGCAAAGCTGCTCTTTGGCATCGATCCGCAAGCATCGAAACGGTCTTTCAATCCCGCCCTGATTCGTCCCCCGGGGGCGCTCCCGGAAGACGAATTCCTCGCCAGGTGTATTCGTTGTGGTGAGTGCATGAAGGTATGTCCCACGAATGCCATTCATCCTACTTCCTTGGAGGGTGGAGTGGAGGGCGTTTGGACGCCCATCCTGAACATGCCGGTCGGTTACTGCGACTACGAGTGCAATCTGTGTTCGCAGGTTTGCCCGACTCACGCGATTCGCCAGGTTGATGTCCCGGAAAAAAAGAAGATCAAGATTGGCTTGGCATACATTGACAAGAATCGCTGCCTGCCCTGGGCCTACTCGAAGACCTGTATCGTCTGCGAGGAGCATTGCCCCACACCCAAGAAGGCCATCTGGTTTGAAGAAGTTGAAGTCCTGAACATTCAGGGCGAGAAGTTGACGATCAAGCAGCCACGTGTGGACCCGGACCTTTGTATCGGGTGTGGAATCTGCGAAACCAAATGCCCGGTCAAAGGGCAGGCGGCGGTGCGCGTTACAAGCGTGGGCGAAACCAGAAACCCGGAGAACCAGATCTTGCTGTCCTCCGACAGCTTCGCTGAAGGGTAACTTCCGAACAACCCTCCTCGCTCCCCTAGGGCGAGTTCTTCGCCCTCTCCCTTGGGGAGAGGGTGGCCCGCGACCGGCGTTTTCGCCAGCCGGCGCGGGACGGGTGAGGGGTCGGTTGCACGGTGAGGCATACCGGGCCGCATACATCCCGCCAAAAAACGGCGGGACGTATGCGCCACCCGCGGTAGGCGGTAGGTAGGAGATGCACCATGGCAAAAGTACTCTTAATAAGTGGAAGTCCCAAAGCGGATGGCAACACCGCGCAACTCATGAACGAGTGCGCGCGCGTGATTCGCGAGCAAGGGTTGGAGGCGGAAGTCATCTCGTTCTCCGAAATGAAGATCGAATCGTGTACGGCCTGTGGCAAGTGTGGTGAATCCAATGAGTGCAGTTTGCAAGACGGCTTGAACGACATTATCAAGAAGCTCCGAGCATCGCAGGGCTTCATTGTGGGCTCGCCTGTCTACTTCGGTACGGCGCGAGGGGACGTGATGGCGGCGCTGCAGCGAATCGGCCAGGTTTCGAAAAAGTCGGACCAGTTCCTCGCCGGCATGGTAGGCGGCCCTGTAGCGGTGGCGCGCCGCGGCGGCCACACCTTCACGCTCCAGGAAATGCTCATGTTCTTCCTGATTAACGACATGATCGTGCCGGGATCTACATACTGGAACATGGTGTTTGGCCGACTTCCGGGCGAGGTTTGGCAGGACAAAGAAGGAATAGAGACTGCACGGCACTTCGCGGTCAATGTGGCCAATTTGATCAAGAAGTTGTACGGCAACAAGGCGCCAGAGGCATAAACCCGCAATGGAAGATCTCATTCCCCTCGGTAAGACCGACATTCGCATTTCCCGTCTGGGCCTGGGCACCTGGCAGTGGGGTGACCGCATGATGTGGGGTTACGGTAAGACCTACACCGATAGCGACATTCACGAGGCTTTCCATATCAGCCTGCAATCGGGCATCAACTTCTTCGACACCGCCGAAGTTTATGGAAAGGGGCGATCGGAGCAATTGTTAGGCGCGTGCCTCCAGGAAGCCAGGCAGTCCCCGCTGATAGCGCCACTGGTGGTGGCGACGAAGTTCATGCCCTACCCCTGGCGGCTGTGGAAAGGCGCCTTGCTCTCGAAGCTGCGTGCCAGCCTCGCCCGCTTGGGGTTGGAACGGGTCGACCTTTACCAGATCCATTGGCCTTTCTCGCCCCTGCCGATCGAGCTGTGGGCCAATGCGCTCGCGGACGCCGTCGCGGCGGGGTTAACGCGCGCGGTGGGAGTGTCGAATTACAACTCGGCCCAGATGATGCGTGCCCACTCCGCTCTGGCGAAACGCGGTGTCCCGCTGGCGTCCAACCAGGTGGAGTTTCACCTGCTCAATCGGCGCGTCGAGCACGAGGGTTTGTTAAAACTCTGCCGCGAGTTGGGTGTTACCCTGATTGCTTACAGTCCTCTCGCCAAGGGGTTGTTGACGGGCAAATACACACCGCAGACGCGCCCGCCGGGGATACGCAGCTACCTCTTTAGACGGGCGCGACTGGGGAAAATCCAGCCCCTGATTCAGCTCATGCGCGAGATTGGAAAAGCTCACGACGGTAAGTCCCCGGCCCAGGTGGCGTTGAATTGGGTGATGTGCAAGGGAGCTGTCCCCATCCCCGGGGCCAAGAATGCCAAGCAGGCTCAGGAGAATGCCGCCGCTTTAGGCTGGCGGCTGGCCGAGACCGAAATCGCCGCCCTGGACGCGGAAAGTCAAAAGCATGGTAAGATAAGGTCTTATTAGGTAACATCAGATTCCCATGAGAACCCGTCAAACCATCACAATTTCACTCCCGCCTGAGATGGCGAAACAGGTCGACAAAACTATGCGCACAGAGCATCGGACTCGCTCCGAACTCGTCCGTGAAGCGCTCCGCACGTACATCGCAATACGGCAATGCCCAGAGGAGACTCCCACGCCAGCCGAGCTGCGAGCCGTTCGTCGCGGCAGAGCCGCCTACCAACGTGGTGATTATGTGACCCTTGATGAACTCCGCAGAGAAGAAGCTATGGCTCGTCGCCCTCGCCGGGCCAACGCAAAAGTCTCTTAAACGTATCCCGCCCAACGATCGAGCTCGACTCCGGGCCGCGATCGATGAGATGGAAGAAAATCCCCTCCGGGGTGACATCCGTAAACTTAAAGGAGGCGGGGATGGCTTCCGCCGTCGCGTAGGTGATTGGCGCATTTTCTTCGACATATACCCGGAAGAGCGGCGCGTTGTCGTTACCGGCATTGAACGCCGAACTTCCACAACCTACTGACACTTAATAAGTCTGACAATTCCAAACCCCTCGGTGCCTTTTTCCTGCAACCATCTCTTTTCTTGTGCCTGCCGAAGGGTTACTCCACACGCGCAAAGGTTGCTCGATTGATGCGGATAATAACGATCTCCTGACTCCTGACTTCTTCGCGGCTGGGGCGACGGGTGTCATCCTGAACGCAACGCATCACTTCTATGTCGCGCAGCCGCAGTGGGTGGGTACCTGTTGCTCCCCCCACTCACCTGATACAATGGTGTATTACATGTGTAGAGGAGTCTTGATGAAAGCGGCTTTCTTAACGGGCATCAGACAAATGGAGATTCGCGAGACGGCGCAACCGGAGATCAGCGACCCGCACAGTGTCCTCTTGCGCATTGGGGTGGTAGGCGTTTGCGGATCGGATGTGCATTACTACACGGCGGGGCGGATCGGCTCCCTGGTCGTCAACTATCCGGAATGGACGGGTCACGAATGTGCGGCAACGGTCGTGGCGGTCGGGGAGCAAGTGAAACGGCTCAAGGTTGGTGAACGCGTGGCTGTGGACCCGCTGATTCCCTGCGGGCATTGCGACCAATGCCTGTTAGGTCGGGAACACACTTGCCGCAACCAGGCCTTTCTGGCCTGCCCCGGACAGGCAACGGGGGCGCTGGCTGAATACCTCATCATGCCGGAAAAGTCCTGTCATGCGATTCCGGATGGCATGACCATGGTGCAAGCCGCGGTGGTCGAGCCGCTTTCAATTGGGCTCTACGCTCAACGCCTGGCGCAGATGCAACCGGGAGCAAAGATCGCCATCCTGGGCTCCGGCCCCATTGGACTGTGTGTACTGCTCTCCAGCCTTGGGGCCTGTGATTGCACGGTCTACGCCACCGACCTGCTCGACGAGCGCCTCGAGGTGGCCCGGCGCTGCGGGGCAAGCTGGACCGGGAACCCGAAACAAACCGACGTGGTGCGGGCGATCCGTGAGCTCGAGCCGCTGGGAGTGGATTTCGTTTTCGAGTGCGCGGGCCAGCAGGAAACCCTCGACCAGTCGATTGAGCTGCTCAAGCCCGGCGGAACGGTGCTCGTGATCGGCATTCCTGAGGTTGACCGGGTCAGCTTCAGCATTCACACATTAAGGCGCCAAGAAATACGATTGCAGAGCGTCCGCAGGCAGAACCAGTGCATGGCCCCTGCGATCGAACTGGTTTCAAACGGCGCCATCAACCTCGATCAACTTGTGACACACCATTTCTCCCTCGCCGAAACCAAGAAGGCTTTCGACTTGGTCGCCGACTACCGTGACGGCGTGGTCAAAGCCATCGTCCATGTAGCCGCATGATTGCCGATGGATGATTGCTGATTGTCGATTGATGATTGATGATTGCCCCGCCGCGGCGGGTCGATTGGCAAGCTGTGGCTGCCCTCGCGGTGTCATTCCGAGCGCAGCGAGGAATCTCGCTCCGATTCCTCGGATCACCAAAGCAAGCGTAGCCTGCTATCGTGGGTTCGCGCCGAGACAGGCCCTCTCGTTCCCGTCGTCAGGAGCACCGCTACGATAATAATCGTTTTTGCAGAAAGGGTGTCCCTCATACTGCGCCTCCTGAACTGTCGGTATCGAACTTGTACTCCCCCACTAATTCGGGACCTAAAAATGATAGTCAAGAATGACCTCCGCCGGGGCGGTGGAGGGCGGCGCGAAACGCATCTTCACCGCCGCCTTCAACGCGGCGGCGGCCAAGGGCTCGGGACCACTCAGAATTTCCACATCCGAAACCTCGCCCTTTTGATCCACCGTGAGTTTGATTCGGAGGTCGCCTTCAAGGTCATGGGCGTCAACGGGGTAGATGGCCACTTCCGGGTGGGTGATCATCAAATCCGGCGGCGCCTGAACCACTTTGGGGGCTAAGAACAAGACGTGGTCCTTCGAACGGTCGCGCTGATTCAACTCAAAATCGATTACCGCCCGTTTCGTACAGGGAGTTGGTTGGGGCGGGGGACAAACTCTCGGAAATCGGGGGGTTTGGATCATGCGCACCGCGGCCGACGTCAGTAACCCACTGTCGCTCTTCAGCACACGCAGGTCAGAGATCTGTCGGTTTGAATCGATGGTGACTTCAAGAGCTACCTGCCCTCCGATTCCTCGAAGGACAGCTTCCCGAGGGTAATCCGGTGAAAGCGGAGCCAAAACAGCCTCCCAGTCGGGGTAGTAATTCCGGTCGTTCGCGGAAGAACTCGTGCCGGCCAGCCGGAAATCCACCCTCACCGTCACATGGGCGGGCAACTGCGGATTGGGATCAAACTTCCATTGGCGTACGGCATCGTACGCGGCCCTTGCCAGCAGGGGGTGACCGCTGATAACTCTGACCGAGGAGACCGTGCCATCCGCATCCACCGCCGCGTCGATTGAAACGGTGGCTTGGATGCGGGCCAACTGGGCTTGGGGCGGATACACCGGGCTGATCCTTTGCTTCACCACCAAACCCGGAGGCCCCGCGATGTCGTATGAAAATAGGGCCTGCACACTTTCAGTTTGAGGTTCTTGCGGATCGGGACCCTGCCCGGCCGCCTGAGGAGGAGCGATGAAGAGAATTAGCGCGCCGCAAAACATCGCTCGGGCGTAAGGGCTGAGGATGCAAGCTTTCGAAGGCTTTGCCATGTCCACCTCACGCCAGTTCACTGGACGTACTATAACTCTCCTTGTATGAGGATCAACGGGTAGCCAAGGTTGCTCCTACTTCGATTGACCCCGGGCCTTTCCCCGTGACCTAAATCTGGATCAACGGTTCTTACCAGAGGTGGAAGATCGCGAGGATTGGCATGTTGATTGCGGGAGACTCTTTGAAAGCGTGCGCGGAGGAAAGCCCCCTTCCTCCATCCGCGCGAGGAGAAATTCCAATGTCTCTCGCAGTTTTGGGTGCGGCCTGCTTTGGTGTTGTGGTCGGGTGGATAAGTTACCGGAGGCTATGGCATAGAGAAGCCACTGCCGAGCTTTCGGACATTTCGTGTGTCATCGGGGCTGTAGGAGGTGCGGGCGTCACCGCGCTCTTCAAGAGCGAAGCCATGTTTGGCCTGTATTCGATAGGATTGGCCACCGGCTTCTTCGGTTACTTTCTTGTGAGTCTGCGCGTTCACGGCACAGAACAAGAACCCCGCTGGATGGGTTACTAAATCAGTCAATAAATCGCCATCGGCTCTGCGTCCCCAAGGCGGCGAATTGTGCCAAAGCCGTGCGACTCCTCGTCCCATTTCACGCCGTGGACGGGCACGGTCACCTTGGGGCAAATGGCAGCGGCGAAGGCGCGCAAATCGGCCGGCGAGGCGTGGCCACTCGTGTGTATATAGGCGATCTCGGCGCCGCCCGCCCGGCACCATTCCAGCGCCTCCGCGATATCCGGTTCCGACAGGTAGCCGCGCCACATCGAGAAGTTGAAGGCGTCATCGGCCGTGGGCACAACGCCGGCACGCTGATAATCGGCGATCAAAGCACGACGCAGCATGACGACGTGGCGGCCATGAACCAGATGCCTGGCCGCCAGGCCGTGGGGCACCATTCTCACCACGAAGTCCTCCCGGCCCATTCTCCGGTAGTAGCCACGGAGTCTTCTCGTCACGACGACCTTCAGATTGGGGAAGCCCGCGCGCGGTACGCGGGTGCCCGCCGAGATCCGATCGAGAACATCGGCGGTGTAGAGGTCGATCACGAGCGTCCGGCCGGTGCGCTTCGCGGCTCGGTAGAGGGTCACGGTGCGGTCAA
>Ga0208456_1000275_pt1 | contig 41600 bp, 37 predicted proteins | sample June2015DPH_4_10_2_FD_184691 | JGI IMG/M metagenome (GOLD analysis project Ga0208456, IMG submission 184691) | Peatland microbial communities from SPRUCE experiment site at the Marcell Experimental Forest, Minnesota, USA - June2015DPH_4_100... | ecosystem: Environmental > Terrestrial > Soil >... | reverse complement strand
AGATCGAGTTCAGTACACATCCGCACTGTGGCATCGCGACTTACTTGTTCATAGAGGACGAGAAGCTGATTCCGATAAACAGGTTCGTGGATGTCGACCGATTCTTTGAGCTTACCCAAAAGCTTGCACGCAATCTGAACAACGGCGGAGTGCTACGGAAGCCGACAGCGCTGATGCGAGGATTGCTCGCACTGAATTCGCTCGTCGACGAGGAGAATCAACCTAAGGCCATTCAGTTTAAGGAGTTAATCAAGACGATCCTGCTGACTCACGACTACAAAGCGCTCGGTGACTTTCACAAAAAAGCCATCTTTGTCGGCGGTATGCATTTCATGGATGCTTACAACTATGATGTCGAACGGGTCAAGCGCTGCGGCATCCATTACGCGGTCCCGGGCGGGATGATTATTCCGTTTTGCGCGTATAACAGCGGCCCAAGCTACCGAGATACGATAGAAAAGAAGTATAGCATCCCCCTCGAGGAGTGGGAGCGTTCGAAAGGGAAGCTTCAGTTCGAGGCGCAGACCTAAACGAAGATAGCCCGGCACGGATTCGAACCGTGGTCGTGAGATCCAGAGTCTCACATGATTGACCGCTACACTACCGGGCTTTAGCTAATTTCTTGTCAGAGCACAGTGCTCGTCCGAGGGATAAACTCTGTTCTAATGTCACGCACGACCGTATATTTACTTAACGAAGGCACTCCCAACACAATGATGTTGTGAAGTCACTGGCGCACGCAGTTTTCGCTTTCGCTTTCTGCATCGCTATTTGTGAGCTCGCAATACCGACAAGCGCAAACAAAGTATTCGTGCTTCTTTCTGGCACTATCGCGCTAACGCTAGCGTCGGTCCCCGACCTCGACGCGCGTACGCCGCTACGACTTATTCGTCACAGAAGTGGATTCTCTCACTCGATCTTTACCGTAGCGACGTGTGCTTGCCTTTCATACGTCCTTCTCTCGCGATACCCCCCACTTGATCTGATCGTCATACCCGCAATTGCGTCGGCTATCACAAGCCACATCCTTCTTGATTCACTAACAATGTCAGGTTGTCCCCTGCTTTGGCCACTGAGCCGTCACCGTTTTTCCGCGCACCTGTGCAAATATGATAACCCGTTAGCCAACGCATTGATCGTTTTACTCTCGTGTGTCGCGATCGTTGCCTTCCTGTTGCACAGTTGATCTCACCTGAGCTCCGCGATAGCTCAGACTTTCTGAGGTCACAGGACAAACCTCAATTGACAGCAAATGAAGCTGCGTTAACGTTCTGGCGAAAAAAGACGAACACAATATTAAAGTATTCGAAAAGCCAATTTTGTTTGAGGATCTAAATTGTTCCCATCAAAGAAGGTTCAAAATCTGGTTGGTTCCAGAATTCAAGTCGAGATGAAAGGCGAAAAATGTGTGCTCGAAGGTCTTTTAATGAGTGCCGATGACTATCTCAACTTGCATCTTACAAACACGACAGAGGTTATTGACGGGGAAAAGTCGCGAGTTCTCGGATCTGTAGTGCTCCGCGGCAACAATATCATTCTTCTAAATCCCGTAAACGACTAGAGGACTAACAGACGTGCTTACGCGACGCTACTTTGGGGAGAACGGTGCATAACACCATTGCGCGACAGTTTGTTGCTGTACAATAAAAAGGTGAGAGACAAGTGAACGCCGCACACGGCGAAAATAACAAGCACGACTTGCTTTTGGCACAAGGCAAGATAGCTCCGTGCATAGGATGTCACGAAGTATGTAATCCAGAGTACTGTTCGCTCCTCGATGAGTGGCTGGAACTGCTCATGTAAACCCTCGCGTTTTGACTTAGAGACGAACATCCTGCTTGGTGATGGAGGTCTTTCAGCTTCGTTTTCGCGCATTTTGCAAGTTTTTTAAATCGTGTATCTTTGCTTTGCTCGAGATGGGTCTCTTCTCGAAGACGATACCAGGTGACATAAGACACGTGGTTTCCTAAAAAATCAGAGCCGAAACAGCAATGGTGTCCAACCCCCGACGATATTACTATTTTGGCAAAAGCGCGACTTAGCGTTGTTTAACACGAAAAACGGCAACGAATCGAACTTATTACACAACGTTGAAATACTTTGATCGCCAATATTAGTGCAGGGACTTATTTTGGGAAAGCGCGACCTAAAGCTAGCCAAATACGCGGTGAAATGTTATTATGGCTTAGATGATGGAGATAGCAAAATCGAAGTCATTGAGAGCTTTGACAACAAGATGCCCGTCGTCGGCTTCATCAACGATATAAAGGAAGAGTTGCAGGCGTGGTGGCCACAGAACATTGGCATGAAGTCCAAAGTCGCACGGTTATCTGAGTCAGATTTTATATACTGCATTAATGAGCTTCGGGCGAAAAACGGATCACCGCCCATCGCTCCAGATGGCACCATGCACAAAAGATGGATGGAATGCATGGCATCGAACGATCCACACGTCTACCTCGTCGCTATTCGAGGAGAGAGGACGAAGCTCGTTTTGGTTAACACGAAGGTCCACTCTCAGAGTAGATCCTAGTTTTTTGTGAGGAATAGGACCCCGCCGGCTCTGCATCCGCTGAAGGCATCTTATGGAGAGACGATCAGAAAACCATGTGAGTGGCCTTGAAGAGCAAATCAGGCAAATAGAGACGGAGATACGCGAGACCCCCTACAACAAAGCCACGCAGCTCCACATTGGTCGCCTGAAAGCAAAATTAGCGCGCCTGAAGGAGAAAAGAGAGACGAAGGGTTCGCGTAAAGGAACCGGCTACGCGCCGAAAAAGTCAGGTGATGCAACCTGTGTGCTGGTCGGATATCCCTCGGTCGGAAAGTCAACCCTGCTAAACGCGCTCACGAACGCAAAATCACCTGTCGGAGCTTACGACTTCACGACGCTAAGTGTCATACCTGGCTCCATGGTTCATAAAGGAGCACGCATACAAGTCTTGGACGTCCCGGGATTGATTGGTGGTGCGGCAGCTGGCAAAGGCAGAGGCAAAGAGATCATTTCAGTTGTGAGAAGCGCAGACCTCATCCTGATCTTGGTCGACGTTTTTAGCGAATGGCAAGTCGAAGTAATCAAAAGAGAATTGTATGACGCGGGAATTAGGATAAACGAACGCCCTCCAAACGTAGCGATAACAAAGAAACCCCGCGGAGGCGTTTCAATTAAAAGAGGTCGCCGCGCTACTGAAATCGATGAAGCCACGATAGTAGCGATTCTCCACGACTTTAAGATCCATAACGCTGACGTTATAATTAAAGACGATGCCACTATCGATCGACTGGTCGACGCGCTCATGCCGAGCAGAAGGTATATTCCTGCAATAACGGTTGTAAACAAGATAGACCAGTTATCTAGCCCGAACGGTTTCGGTGACATTGATATCTCTGCCGAGCACAAGGTGAACGTCGAGAGGCTCAAAGACATGATCTTCGAAAAGCTCGAGTTTATTCGCGTGTACTTGAAACCTCCTGGCAAAGCGGCAGATACTGAAAACCCGTTGATCTTGCGGCAGAACTCCACAATCGAAGAGGTCTGCAACCTTATGCACAAACAACTTTCGAGCCGATTCAGGTACGCTCACGTATGGGGCCCGAGTGCAAGACACGCTGGCCAGCGTGTGGGACTAGACCACGTGCTCCTGGATAACGACACAGTGAGCCTCGTAGCCTCCCGCAAGTAACCTCTTGGTAAGGTTCCTGCACCTTGATTTTTGTCGCTACGTGGGAATTTTAAGCAGCCTGAGATGGCTCAAGAGGCAGCAGAGATCAAATTTGGCGCATTACACTAAGCTTATATCGGACAAATAAGCCATGTTGAACCAATGGAGCTCCAAATCGGCGAGGCGTTCAGCATTGATCCCGGGTACCTCGTAACTGAACGAAGCGCCGTTATAGGACAGAGTGGCAGCGGCAAGAGCTATCTCCTAAGTGTTATATGCGAGGAACTTGCCGCAAATGACCTCGGGTTCGTGGTAATAGATACTGAAGGAGAATACGCCGGGCTATCTGATCTCAAGAACATAGCTGTCATTGATGACATTGAACCCATTTCGACCGATGAAGACTGGGTCCAAAAAATCATCGAAAAATCACAAAAGATAGTCCTCGACGTTTCCGAGACTGAGCCAAAGCTCATAGATGCGTTCTTGCAAAGCGTTTATCGGGTCGCGACCGAGATGTTCCGAGCGGGGCGTCACCGGCAGAATCCTTTCTTAGTCATCGTCGAAGAGGCCGACATTTACATTCCGCAGAAAGGGCACGGACTCGATATCTTGCAGCAAATAAGCAGGAGAGGCCGCAAACGGGGCCTTGGTGTTCTTTTTGCCACGCAGAGGCCTGCTTTGGTCAACAAGAACGTACTAAGCCAGTGCAACAACGTGTTCATTGGAAAGCTGACGTTAAAAAACGATATCGATTCGGTTCGAATTTTTTTCTCCTCGCTCGACGACGCGCGCCAGCTGACCGCACTTGAACCGGGCCAGTTTTACGTCCAGGGAGCTATCGCTGATCCTTCGTTCATCAAAGTGAGGCAACGGAACACGCCCCACGGAGGGGCGACCCCCACAATTCCACGTCGAAAAGAGGGCGCATCAGATCTCGCGCCAGACGGTGGCGTTCGCGCGGTCGAGGATTTGGACAAGGCTGAGCATATGCGAGTGCGACTAGCGCTCGACACAACCAAAGGAAGCAAGAAGGTCGATTATATACTATTCGACGAAACCAAGGTCCTGCGCGCCTTAGACAGTAAAAAGCGCAAGCACTTCAAGTTCTTTGGAAGGAGTGAGAGCGTCGATAACTGCAAACTGCTAATGATGCCAACGTTCTCCGTTTGCATTCGAGAGATAAAGAAGCGACTCATAGGCACAAGGTTCAACGACTACACCGTCTTGATTGATGCCATTACCGGGGAGATCCTAAGCCCCGACGGCGTGCGGCGGCGATCTAAGAATCTGCGCCTTCTCGCAGACCTCAACCCGACTCAACTGAAAGTGATGGATTTCATATTGGACAGAAGCGGCGCCACGTACGCGAAACTGCGCGAAGCGCTGCCCGAAGCTCTGTCCGATAAGCGCGTCAAATCGAGCTTGAAAAAGCTCGAAGAACGGCGCCTGATCGGCATAAAGGATGAGTTCTATTTCTCCCTGTATGACATAAGCTATCCAAAATCCCTCGCGTCAGAGAGCACTGAGGGTTTACAGCTTAGAGCGGGTCGCGTAGACAACGTCATAAAGCCGAAGCTATCAAAGCAACAACTCAAAGAACTGGTACGAGGACTCTATCCTGGCTGTGAGGTGACCGATACAAATATTATATATTCGCCGGTTCTTGAGGTCTTGTACGCGGACGAGTCTTCAAAAAGACGTGTGAGAATAAACGCGTTGACGTGAAAGATCTTGCATGGCGCATAGAGCTTCCGTCGTTCACTTAATACTCTGCCCGATTATGCGAATAGAACTGTTCTTTAGGCGGTTTCGCGCTGATACGTTTATCAAAAGAGGGGTTATCGACTCAACCATAAATGATGCCTCGAGCGGTCCGGCGTCGAAAGGAGTAAGCCCTTCTATGTCCTTGACCAATCCCATAACAATTTGTTTCGGCTTTTCCGAACCACAAACGAGAACGTCTAGGCCAAGCTTGTCTTTGAGATCGATGAGACGCGCGGCAGGCGTTGTGTGAAACGCCGAAACGACCTCATTGTCTGAGAGCGTGCTTTGTATCTCCAATGCGGCGCTTCCATACTTCTTCGAAGGCTCATAGCGCAAGAAACCATCCTGAGTCATGGGAACGACAGGCGACACTACCATCGCGTTTGGGTCAAGCTTATCCTTAATGGCAATTGTGGTGGGCATCGCGTACTTGTACTGCAGCGCAAGCACTACCACGTCGCAGTTTGCTATCGCTTGAACGTTTTCTTCGCCAGCCAATTCGCAAGAAGTGCCCTCCTCGAACAATCGCTCTTCACAAGACGTCGCCGCTTCCTCGGCTTTTTCAACGCTTCTAGACCCTATAACAACGTCATGTTTTGGAGCCCAGCGAAGCGCTAGTCCCTCCCCGATATTTCCTGTGCCACCTAGCAAGGCGATACGCATTAGAAAACCCGCTTTTAGATTAGCAAAGGTGAATTTATAAGCTTTTGTCTTTTTAGCCTAACATCTGCTGTAATGTGTGCGAACCTCGAATTATCTCTGTCTCGTTAGAACAAAAAAACCCGTCTCGCTTGGACAAAAAGCAGAAGCCTCGCAAGGCACGATTCAATGGACCAATCGGCCGTTGTATGTCAAATAGAAAAAAGAAGGACCCCGTAGGGGAACTTCTTACCGCCTCATTAAAAGATAGACCAATCCAGCGACGAGTGCCGGTACTCCAAGTCCTAGCAGCGAGAATTCCAGAACGGGTTGTGCAGGTAAGCTCGCGACACTGCTCGTTTGGGCTGCAGGAACCGACATCCCTGGCACCGAGTCATTCCCTGCCACTTCTGGCGTAGTCTTCGTCTCCATAAGACTCGTAGCTGTTGGCGTTGGCGCCGCTTGTTTTACTGTTGTCACAACTTTTGGCGTTGTCGTCGCTGTTGGCGTTGGCGCCGCTTGTTTTACTGTTGTCACAACTTTTGGCGTTGTCGTCGCTGTTGGCGTTGGCGCCGCTTGTTTTACTGTTGTCACAACTTTTGGCGTTGTCGTCGCTGTTGGCGTTGGGGTTGGTGTTGCAGCGGACTGCGCGCTTTGCCCCGATTTCAGATCAATGTGTGCGGTCTTAGAGCTTGGATTGACGACCACAGTCCCGTATTGATAATCCCGTTGCCACGTGCCGTCTGCGTTCTTCTCGGCTTTGTTCAAGGCTGTACCCAACTGGATGCCGTAATCGTCGAACCATTTCGTTCCGGTCGGAGCGTAGAAGAAGTAGCCATCGGTGAGCAGAGCTGAGCAGTAGCAGAAGTACCGATCAGACGCACTTCCCTGTGCGTAAAAGAGGGTTAGCTTGCCCTTGGTGGACGCGTCGAGCGCAAAACCGATTGAGTTGTCCCACCCTTTGTAGAACGGGAACCCCTCATCCATCCATCCGTCGAGAGCGTCGACGTAACCTGGAATGAAGTAGGCACCGTTGTAGATCACAATCTTGCTACCCGCTGCCTGTTTGATGCTTTTGTAGAGAGCGATAGTGCTTGCCTGCCACTGGCTGTCTGAGCCGGACCAGCTTCCCGGCCAGAGAACGTTGGGAGAGGTCAGGCCGTTGTCAAGAACGAGTCCATCAAAGCCCTTTTGCAGGGCATTCTGGGTGATCTGGACGCACATGGCCCTCCAGCCGGCGTTTGTCAGATCCATGAGGGGCTCATTGTATCCGCTCGAATGAGTCTGGCCTGACGCATCTCGAAGGTACCATTCTGTATGTGGCGTCCCCTCTGACCCGCCGAAAAGCGGGTTGAAGTAAGCGAGAACAACGGCGTTCGGATTAAGTGCTTTAATAGCTTGAATGTGCTGCGCGGTATCGGTGTAGTGTAACGCAACGACGTCATACTTTGCGAGATTTGCAGCGGTGTCTCCCGCCCAGCTGCTTTTGAAATCGACGTACGTATGCGGCGCGCTTGCATGAATAAGGCTCTGTGCGTTGCTTCCCCCAGAGCTAGTTGTACTATATGCTGCGGCAGGTGGAATTACAAACCCAGCAACAAGCAGCGAAACTCCAAACAAAAAAAGCGCTTTGGTGGCATTTCTTTTCGCACGTTTCAACTAAACACCTCGGTACGGTAGTTCAGTACAACCCAGTACCACGACGAACAGCTATTTAAAATTTCTTGTTCATTTTTTTTATAAAAAATATTAATAATAATAAAAATGTCTTTAATTTTAAAATAGGCCCCATAAAATAAATAAAACCATTGTTGACATAATGTTAGCTCATCTACAAGCTTTTAGCCCACGATCTGGCCATAATAAGGTTGCCGTCCCTGTCCAAAACCTAGCCAGACTGGTCTGCAAAAAAAAGCGTCAATTTAATAAGCGATCACGTCTAAACGACCCGCGCGGAGTCATCATATGGATGGTTTATCAGCGTCGTACCTTCTGCTTGCTCTAATATTTACTCCCACGGTTCTTTCAGTAGTGCCACTTATTCTCGGCAGCTTCACGAACTCAAAAGCAGTGGACTACATATCGACAGTAATTGCACTGGTTACCCTCGTGTTTGCTGGAGTCCTTGCCATATCGTACGCCGGGATCGTGACTGCAGCAGTGCCAAACGTGCTCGTGAACCAAGTACAGATCTTCTCATTTTACTTCGACGCGCTTGGTCTTCTGTTCTCTCTCGCAGTTGCGCTCGTGGCTTGCCTCACCGTGTGGTATTCAAACGGCTACATGCACAATCAGATTGGAAAAGGGCGATTCTACTTCAGTATGTTGTTTTTCACCGGGGGCATGCTGATGTTGGTTAACGCCGCCAATTTGGTCGTGCTCTACATCGGCTGGGAGATCGTTGGTATTTGCTCGTTCCTCTTGGTCGGATTCTGGTTTACTGAGCCCGAGAGGAACGCGGGTGCAAAAAAGGTCTTTTTCTTCACCCACATACCGGGAGAGGCGTTATTGCTGTTTGCTGTTGGCGCCTATGCGTGGACGGGCAGCGTTAATATCAACGCCTTGTTGACATCGACGCCGGCTGCTTGGCAGATGAACACGTTACTCGTCCTTGCCCTCATAGCTATATTCGCCAAATCTGCACAAACGCCGTTCTTTTCGTGGTTGCCAAGCGCCATGCAGGGCCCCACGCCCCACGCTGTGTTGCTCCACAGTGCAGCAATGGTAGCCGCCGGGGTGTGGCTCGCAGCACGACTGTTTCCTTTGTTTACCGGGGCCTGGCCATGGGTGCTCGCAATCATCGGCGGATTCACTTTGATCTTAACCTCCATGTTCGCTATGCGCGCTAACTATCTCAAAGAGGTGCTCGTGTGGAGCACCATTGCAAACCTCGGATTCATGTTCCTTGCTCTCAGCTTTGGACCGATAGGACTCGTCGCAGGATTAATGATGTTCCTGGCGCACGCGTTCTTTAAGTCCTGCTTGTTTATGGGGGCGGGGGCAGTTGAGCGCATGGCGAACACCATGGATCTTAACAAGCTCGGCGGGCTGTCAAGGAAAATGCCCTATACCGCTGCTTCATTCACCATTGCCGCTTTAGCACTTGCGGCCGTCCCGCCTCTTATTGGCTTTGTGAGCAAGTGGCTCATTTACTCGAGCAGTATCGCCCCGACGACAGCGGGCTTACAAGTCTTCGTGATCGTCATGCTACTAGGAAGCGTGCTCTCCGCGGCCTATATCTTTCGTGCGGCTATCAGTGTATTCTATGGTCAGCTGCCGGCCGACTTGGAACGCGTGCACGAAGCACCCCGTACTATGTGGGTACCCCAGGCTATCCTTGCAGCAGGGTGCGTCGCTTTGGGAATCTTCGCTCAGTATCCTCTCGCGCTCATAACACAAGTTCCGTACGCTGGCCCCGTCACGACGCAGTCCGCCATTGTTCTCTCCAGTATTGAAATACCAGGCGTATCCAGTTTCGCCCCGACCCTAGCCGCTATCTTGCTCTTAACGGCCATACTAATCGGTCTAATACTTAATGAGTTCCTAACGCGACGCCCTCGTGAAAGCGTACCAACGTCCAGACAGCTTTTCGGATCGGGGTACGAACTTCCTGAAGGGTACGTGTATTCATCTGGAAGGCACTTTCTCTACCAAGTGACGCAACCGTTCGATCGACTGCGATGGCTTAACTCTGACTATGTTTACGATGGGATCGGATCTGGGGTGAACTCGCTGTCGAGAAGGTTGCGCAGGATACAGAACGGAAGCGTTATTAGGTACGCCACGTGGATGTTCATTTGGCTGCTCCTCGCAGGAGCGGTCTTTCTGGCTTTTAGGGGGGCGTAATGGAGACCGTATTGCTGTTTGGTATCGCTTGGATGGTATTCGCCGTTCTGATCGTGATCTTAAATGATAAGCGTTCAACGCTCGCACTTCTCGCTCTGAACTTTACCATCGCTGCATTCTTGCTGATCGAAAACGATTTGACAGGGGCACTCGCAAAAGCGACTCTCGGGATCGCCTCGCCCATCATAATCCTACTCGCCATAGCTCGCACGAAGCAGCCCCGACGCCAATTTGGCGTGCTCCCCCTAATTTTTGCTGCGCTGCTCACGTTGGTGCTTTCGTACGCCGTGGCTTTTTCAGTGCGATCCCAGTTTCCCGAAGGGCGAACCACTGAAACCTACTTCCTCATAGCGCTCTTTGGCATCGCCTTCCTCATCATTGTCACTCAAACGAGCGTTGTGAAGCTTTTGCTCGGCATCCTTATCCTTGAGAACATTGGAACGCTTCTTCTCGCTTGGGGAGAGAGCACCGCCCTGCTTACTATAGTTACCGAGGTGTTCGTGGTGCTCATCACGTTCACGGTAGCCTTCATAGCGGTGAAGGATTTCGCTGAATATGGCACTATTGACAGCAGCCAGATGACACAACTGCGCGGATAGCGGAGAAGCTCAATGTATGTCGTGTACATACTGATCATTCCATTGATCGCTGCGGCAATATGCGCGCTTTTTGGCCGTAACGCGAAAGCGGCCGCATATGCGGCCGTCACTGGAATGACATTGAGCGCCCTCTTTTTCACAGTAAACTCGTTTATCCTTACGGGCACAACTGCCGGCCTCGATTCAGTTGCGACCACAATTGGGCTGTCAACAGAGGGCCTGATAATCGCTTACGTGGTGATCGTTGTAGGAGCGTCCATCACGTGGTACAGTCTCGCTTACATCGAAAACGCGGGGCGTATCTACTATCCGCTCCTGTTGGTCGTTATTAGCACAACAGCGGCCGCTGTCATCAGCACTAACCTTGCTTCGCTCTACGCTTTTCTTGAAATCGGCACGCTTTCGACGGCAATCCTAGTGACGTATAGAAGAGGACAGGCGTTTGAGGCAGCGACCAAGTTTATCATTTTGAACAGTGTCGGAACCTCATTTACGCTGATTGCGCTCATTTTGATGTTCGTCAACTACGGCACGCTCGATATCGCGAGTTTCGGAAGCATATCGAGCAATGCGATTCTCGTCATAAGCCTCTTTTTGTTCATAGGCTTGGGCACGAAAATTGGCGTCGTTCCGATGCATTCGTGGGTTCCTGACACGTACAGTGAAGCTCCGACCCCCGTGAGCGCGTTTTTGGCAGGCACCGTTAAAGCCGCTACCGCTTTTATCTTGATTCGACTCTTGTTTGCGCTGCACCCGGCCCTTGACGTCGTGATGTTGTTCATCTCAGTCACGGCCGTGCTTACCGTAGGCGTCGGCGCCCTTATGGCGTACACACAGACGGACTTGAAGCGGTTCCTCGCCTATTCGTCTATCGAACAAGCTGGAGTCATACTGTTTGCTGTCGGCATAGGGTCGTCGGCGGCCCTGACCGGGGGTATTTTTCAAATCATCAACAACATGGTCATGAAAACGCTCTTGTTCCTCTGCGTCGGGGCCGTTATTGCGGCTACCAGGCAACGAAATGTCGACGGTCTCAGCGGCTTGGCTCCGAAGATGCCTATTGTGGCAGCAGGGTTCCTGATAGGGGCATTTGCGCTTTCCGGGATTCCACCACTCAACGGCTTTGTCAGCGAATATTTAATCCTTCAAGCAGGCTTTCTGAAGGGCGGGTACTATCCCGTCTTATCCGCGGTGTTGCTCGTATTTACGTTTCCAATGTTCGCTGCCTACGTCAAGCTATTTCAACGGGTGTTCTTCACGGTCGATAAACACGTGAAAACACCTGAGCCATCCCATCTATCTATTTATATAATACTCCCTATAATTATTTTAAGCGTTCTTTGCGTGCTGATGGGCATATTTCCGACCGCCATCATAGATCAAATCAACAAGCTGTCGCTAGCGATACTGGGAGGATAATGATGTTTCGAGCAAGATCCCCGTGGGTCTACTTTATAAACACCGGGTCGTGCAACGGATGCGACATAGAGGTGCTCGCGATTCAAAGTCCGCGATATAGTGCGGAACGCTACGGCGTTCTGCGCGTGGGGTCTCCACGGCACGCGGATGTACTCGTGGTAACGGGCCCGGTCACAAAGCGTATGGAAGATCGCTTGACGATGATCTATGAGCAGATTCCGAATCCCAAAGCCGTTGTTGCCGTGGGCAGCTGTCCCACGTCAAACGGCATTTTTGACGGCGGATATTCGTTGACGGGGCCGCTAGACACTGTCATCCCCGTCGACGTCTACGTTATGGGATGTCCTCCAAGGCCGCTGAACATCGTGTCAGGCATTCTAAAGGCAGCAAAAATGCTCGATTCGAGGCGAAAAGGTAAGGGAGGTCGGCGTACGGCGCGATTTGACGAGGCGATGTCAAAGGAAACGACCGTGGATCTGAAGTTTCAGTCGTCAGACAACGTTCCCGGGGCGGAAGAATGAAGCGATCGTTTGAAGACGCAGTGCCAACACTGGAAGCAAATCATAAGGGCTTGAACTCGTACTACCGCATCACACTCGACAATCTCGATGCCGCGCTCTCATTTCTCAAGGAGGAGGGAGCACGGCTAAGTACCATTACAGGCAAGGATGCCCGGGAACACCTCGAAGTGCTATACCACTTTGCGATTTGGGGGGAACTACACACCATCATCGTAGAGCTCCCTTATGACAAGCCAGACATTCCAACAATTACTGAGCAGTTTGTCAACGCGTTGTTGTACGAACGAGAGCTCATCGGTTTACTTGGCATAAACGTGCTCGGAATTCCTGATTCAAGGCCGCTCGAACTGCCTCCGAAATACACCGATCCGACGCCACCGCTCAGGAGGGTGTAACGGTGGCAGACGTCAACGAGCGCGGCTTTGCCAACTTGAAGGTCCCGATCGGGCCGAGCCATCCCGCTTTGGAGGAACCTGCACGATTCCTGTTTGAAGTCGAGGGCGAGAAGGTCGTCAACGTTGACTACGAAATCGGATACAACCACCGTAGCATCGAACGGCTCTGCCAAGAACGGCCATTTTCTAAGGTCGTCTATCTCGTAGAGCGCATCTGCGGCATCTGTTCACACACGCACCCCCTAAACCACGTCGAGCGGGTTGAAGATATAGCGGATATCGAGGTACCGGAGCGGGCAAAGTACATCAGGACGATTTACGCAGAGCTCGAGCGGATTCACTCGCATATGCTATGGGCGGGGATTGCAGGCGAAGAAATCGGGTATCACACCCTATTCATGTACACCTGGCGCGAACGAGAGAAGGTTATGGATCTTTTCGAAATGTTGAGTGGCAACAGGATCATGCACGGATGCAACAGAATTGGCGGGGTCAAGTGGAACATCGCCGAAGAGCAAGCGAAGTCCGCCATGAGCGTCCTAACATATCTCGACACTGCCGCCGACAAAATCACTAAAGCTGTGCTAAAGGACAGCAACATCGCAGAACGAGGGAAAGGCGTTGGCAGCCTGAGCAGAGAGGATGCAGTCCGTCTTGGAGCAGTCGGACCGAACGCACGAGCGAGCGGCGTACCTGAAGATACCCGCGTTATGTGCAAGTACGCAGCGTACGGCGATTTCGATCTCGAGCCGCAGACAGCAAAAGATGGAGACGTCGTTGCTCAGGCACTCGTGCGCCTAGCAGAGCTTAAACAATCCATTTGGCTCACCAAGGAGCTTTTCGCAAATCTGCCTGAGGGGCCGATCCAGGTCGAGTACGATGAGATTCCGGCGGGAAGGAGCGTGGGTCGCACTGAGGCCCCTCGTGGTGAGTTGATCCATTACACCGAGACGAATGGCACGAGATTCTTCGAGCGAATAAAAATTAGGTCCCCAACGCTCGCAAATATCCCCTCCTACGTGCCGAAGTTCCTCGGCTGTCAGATAGCCGATATACCCATTATAGCCGCATCAATCGATCCATGCTTCAGCTGCACCGATCGAATGACCGTGATAAAAGACGGGAAGCGCAAAATTGTGAGCGCACGCGAATTGAAGACGGGGAGGATTTGATGATCGCTTCAATAGTGGGTGTGCTTATTTATGCGTTTGTCGCCGCGCTTCTACTCCAAGGTATTCGCCGTATCGTCGTAGCACACAGCCAGTTTCGGAAGGGCCCAAGCATCTTTCAGGCGTTTTACGACTTCTTCAAACTGATGAGCAAAGAGAGTCTAACGCCGAACGTGACAAGTCCGCTGCTATTCAATCTCGCACCGATCCTCAGCGTCGCTTCAATGCTCTTGGCAGCATTGATCATACCTTTAGCTGCCTCTATGTCGGCTGTCGGCGGAGGCGATCTTATATTGGTGATCTACCTCCTTGCCATACCACCGATTGCACTGATCCTCGGCGGTTCGGCCAGTGGAAGCCCGTATGGCGCTATCGGCGCTGCACGCGAGGTTGCGCTCCTTATTGCCTACGAGACTCCGTTCATCGTCGCCATGGTGACGGTAGCTCTTGCAGCAGGCTCGTTCCAGCTGAATACCATATCGGCAACAGCGTGGATCAGCGTCCTGCCACTCGCGGCGATTGCTGCAATATGGACGTTGCCTGCTGCTGCGGCGGTTCAGCCTTTTGATATTGCTGAAGCCCCTACAGAGATCGTTTCCGGCCCCTACGTCGAATACTCGGGGCCAAATCTCGCCCTTTTACAGCTAGGGCAGTGGCTCAAGATTTTTCTCTATGCATCACTCATCGCCGCGGTGTTCTTCGGGACGGCGATATACCATTTCCAGCCTGCGGTCAATTTTGTCATCCAATTCGCGATTATAGTGTTGCTCGTAAGCGCGTTTATAGCTTTTTGGCAGGCGACGTCCGGGCGAACCAGGGTCACCCGAGTGCTCAAGTACTATTGGACCATCCCGACAATGCTGGCGATTATAGATCTTGTCCTGTACCTAGCAGGCGTACGGTACATGCACTTCTTATTCGGATGGGCGGGACTGTAAAATGACATCAGGATTTCTTAACGACCTGATACGGTCGTTCTTGGTCGGGTTAAGGGGAAAAACATCAACCGTCAAGGGCCCAGCAGAGGTCGAGGTGCCGGCAACCTACCGCGGCGTGCCTATGATAGATCCGGAAAAATGTGTTTTGTGCGGCCGCTGTGGAAAAGTCTGCCCTGCCGGGGCTATCGCACTGCGAACGAGTGCCTCTGAGAAAAGTGTGCGCATATTCGTAGGACATTGTGTATTTTGCAGCGAGTGCGCGATGATTTGTCCGGTTTCCGCCATTACTATGAGCAAAATCTGGGATACGACAGTCACCGACAGACTCTCTCGAGATACGATGAGCGAACGCGAGATAAAGCGTCGACCAAAGCTAAAAGAGACACAAGAGTCCAACACCTTGGCAAGCGAGCATCGAGAGTCAGCACCCATACCTAACGCCTCCAAACCAACGCTTCCTACAGATGATGAAAGTGGTCCAACCAACGAATGAAAGGACGTTCACAGGCACGGTGGCGTCTTCACTGCTCAAAATCGCTGACTCTTTTTTTATTCATCAAGCGAAGCAAGCAACATTTTTAAAACTTGCGTGTGAATCTCACATGCGAGTGCAACGTGGGCGAGAATCCTATGCTATATGATGTGATCATCGTCGGTGGCGGACCAGCGGGATTGACAGCGGCAGTCTACGCAGCGAGAAAGATGTTAGATGTGCTACTAATTACGCAGAATATCGGCGGTCAGGCACTTTACAGCCTCGATGTCGAGAACTACATGGGCTATCAGTTTATCTCAGGCCAAGATCTAATGGAGCGCTTTGAAACGCAAGTCGAAAAGTACAACATAAAAAAAGCATTTACAGAAGTAAAAAGCGTAGGAAAAGAGAGTGAGGCGTTTACAGCGCGCACGGAGAAGGGCGAAGAGTATCGCGGAAAGACCATTATTATTGCTACGGGGAAAAGGTCCAGAACGCTCAATGCAAAGGGCGTGGACAGATTGATCGGACGCGGAGTCAGCTATTGTGCTACGTGCGACGCGCCGCTCTTTATGGACATGGACGTCGCGGTTCTAGGCGGCGGGAACTCAGCGATCACCGCTGCATATGAGTTAATGAGCATTGCGCGTAAGGTCTATCTCGTCAACAGGAGCCCTTGGAAGGCAGATGAAGTATATTTGGAGAAAATTCGCGACGCCCCAAACATCGAACGCCTTGTCGGCTACGAGCTCATTGAAGTGACGGGAGACGACGCGCTGAACGCAGCAGTGCTCCGCAACCTCTCTGACGGCTCATCCGTCACGCTTCCGGTCGCGGGCATTTTCATCGAGATTGGCCTCATTCCAAATTCGGACATTGTAAAAGACTTGGTCTTACTCAACAAAGATAACGAAATTGTCGTCAGCTGCGATTGTTCGACGAGCCTCCCCGGTATTTTCGCAGCAGGCGACGTTACCACCGTTCCTGAGAAACAAATCATCGTAGCGGCTGGTGAGGGCGCTAAGGCCGCGATAAGCGCCTACAAGTTCTTATTAAAAGAAGGGGAACATGCTATCATCGGCTATTAAACGCGGAGCCGCTGGGGTGTGACCCTATGGTTGAGGTAGTGAGCGTCAATCTGAAACGATGTGAAAACTGTGGCGTCTGTGAAATGGCGTGCGCCGAGCGACATGGCGGAAAAGCGCGCTTGAAAGTGAAAGATGTGCTACAGTCAAGAGGGCTCATATTCAACGACGAAGCGCTCCCTATCGTATGCAAACAGTGTGAGAATCCCGCGTGCGTCGAAGTCTGCAAGCCGAAGGCCCTCGTGCGGGAGAATGGCGTCATATACGTTGATGAAGAAAAATGCATCGGCTGCGGAAAATGCGCGAAGATCTGCCCGTTCAATGCAATCTTCATCGAAGAGAGGCGAGGAACACCAACGCCTGGACCGCGCGAGCCGGGCATACTGTCCATGCTGTTTGGCAGACAACAAAGGACCGTAGAGGCGCGACGCAAGCGAAAGCCCAAAACGGCGCGAAGGGCGCTTAAATGCGACAGATGCAAAGGGTATGACAACATGGCCTGCCTCGACGCGTGCTATTTCAAAGCGCTCTCCTTGCGAGATTTGAGTGCTCTGACTGGCAGTGGCAAACGCGAGCATGCTGCGCTACTAGAACAACAGCTCACGAGGAAAGAAGCTAGTAGCGAGACTTGACTGTGGCGTTTGCGCTCCTTTCAAAAAGACGCGCAACTGGAAACTCCTTTTGCGGTTAACCTTATATTTTCGGCACCCTTACCTATTGAGAGGCTACTATGGACGTCCTACTTGTCAACCCCCCGGACATCGCGTCCAAATATAAGGACGTATTAGGTTTAACCGCACCCCCGCTTGGTCTGGCGTACATCGGCGCAGTCTTAGAGCAAAATGACGTCAAGGTCACCATTTTAGATGCGCCCGCGGTCGATATGGACTTACAGGGCTATCGGCGTAAGCTCGCTAAAATGCGCGTCGATCTGCTTGGGGTGCAGACAACGACGCCGACGATCAAGCAAGCTCTCGCCGTAGGGAGAATTACAAAAGAGCTTCACCCTGATTGCGCCGTGACAATGGGGGGATATCACGCGACTTTCATGCCTGAGGAACTCTTGCGCGAAAACGACTTTGTGGATGTTGTTGTCAGGAACGAAGGGGAATATGCTACCCTTGAACTTGTCGACGCTCTCGAAAACGAAAAACCCCTCCGCAACATTGACGGCATCAATTACCGAGATGGCGACCGTTTGGTAGAAACGCCTAAGCGGCGACCTATTGAGGATCTCGATTCGCTTCCATTTCCTGCGCGTCACCTGCTCCCAATGAGCGACTATATGCTTTTCGGACGCAAGCAGGTCTTAGCAACCATGATCTGCAGCCGTGGATGCCCAATGGGCTGTTCGTTCTGCGCTTCAAGTGCGATGCACGGTCGCAAAGTCAGATTCCGATCTCCTGAGAACGCCGCCGATGAGATGGAACGAGTTGTCGATGAGTATAAAGTCAGAATGATCGGCTTCATGGATGATACCTTTACGCTCTTTCCAAAGTGGGTGTACAGCTTCTGCAAGGGGATAATTAGTCGCGGTATTGACGTCGTTTGGGGATGCACGGCGAGGGTTGACCGGTTCAACAAGGATCTGCTCTCCTACATGTGGAAGGCTGGTTGTCGAACGCTGCTTTTTGGCGTAGAGAGTGGAAATCAGCAGATTTTGGACAACGTCCAGAAGGGCACGAAGGTAGGACAGGCCAGGCGGGCCTTTAAAACTGCAAAAGACATTGGTATGCATACGATCGCTTCAATGACCCTTGGAATGCCCGGCGAGAGCAGAACTACCATCGATGAAACGATCGGCTTTGCAAAGCGGGTGAACCCTGACTATGCCCTCTTCTCGCTCGCCACGCCATACCCTGGCACCAAGTTCTACGAGCTGGCGAGCAAGATGGGGCTCATCAAGGTGAAGGATTGGACGCACTTCACACTTCTCATGCCTGTCCTAGAAACCGTAGACCTGACGCTGAGAGACCTGCAGGACACACAAAGGGAGGCATTTAAAGAGTTCTACTTGAGGCCCAACTACCTCTTAAAGCAACTAAGTCGAGATAAGCTCCTTTTCGCTCTAGTGATGTACAAGGTATTTAAGGGGGCGCTTAGGATGAAGTCAACGCCAATTCTCGGTACGTCAGTAGATCCGCACACAAACGATGAACAGCGCCCCCCGCGCGCGTGAAATGTCGGTTCACAAGGTTAATTCGACGGGCTCCGCTGTTTCGAACCCGACGCTTGATGTACGAGCCTTTTGCATAAGTTCGTTGTACGCGCTCAAGTTGTTGATACATCCGATATCAGGGGCTTTGATGTCGTTAAAATACGCGTAAGCGCGGGCACGGCAGCCGCCACAAACGTTCCTGTAATCGCACGAGCCGCAATGCCCCTTAAGGTCGTGTCGTTCCCGGAGCGACTGCATTACTTCTGCATTCTTCCAGATATCGATAAATGATTCCGATCGCAAATCGCCGACTGGAATCGGCAGGAAGACACACGGGGTGACGATGCCGTTTGGTTGAATAGCACTGTACATTCTGCCGGCACCACATCCACCGATGTACTCAGCGAGCAAGCCCACTTTATCGCTGAAACCGGCGGCGCCAACGTGTGCGAGTGATATAACCCCTGTTTTTGAATTCATCATGCAGACGCGTGAGAATTGGGGGGCCGTCGTAAGAATCTCCCACTTCTCGTCTTGACCACTCAAGTGCCTGTACATCTGCTGCAAAAGGTCCTCCCGTGCTTCTGGCGGTAAGTCGACATCGACAATTTCCGAGCCCCTCCCGACGGGAATAAAATTGAAAATTAAGGTCCTGTCGACACCCATCTTCTTGCTAAATGCTATGAGGTCTTCAAGTTCGTTACTATTCTCACTCGTAATCGTAGTGGCGATGCACGAATAGGCGTGCTCTGCGACTACGTTTTGGATCCCTGCCACGGTGCGTTCCCACGCGCCGCTGACGCCGCGAAATGCGTCGTGTTTTAACGGGTCGACAGAATCAAGACTTATTTCAAAGTACTCAATGCCGACGTCTAAGAGCCGGCGAACGACATCTTTTGTAAGTAACGTGCCGTTTGTCGCCAATGAAAGATACAACCCCTTCTGCGCAGCGTGACGAGCGACTTCCCAGAAGTCGTTTCGCAACAGCGCTTCCCCCCCAGAGAACGCAATAGCGACAACGTCGTTATCAACGAGCTGATCTACTATGTTGAGCCGCTCTTCGAGACCGAGCTCGTTACTTGACATTCTGCCGGCACCCTGATAGCAGTGCTTACAGCGCAGATTGCAGGCGTCCGTATAGTTCCATACGACCAAAAAGGGTGCTTGAAGTTTAAGCGGCTTGGTTATCCCGTACTCTGCTACGCTCTTAACGATATTCGATAAGCCTCGTCGCGTTACTTGCTTGCTAAAGAAATCTTGCATCTTAGACTTGTCAACGTGGAATGATAGCCTTCCGAGCTCAACAAACGCACAGATAGGTAGCAGCTTGAGTTTTTCTAAAAGAGCTAGGTCGTTTTGGCCGCTATAGTACCTCAGAGCTTCGTATATCGCTTGCTTGTCGTCCACGCACACGCCACGAATTACCTTCCGGAGGACAGCATTGCCCAAAAAGACGTTCACTGTGTTGAGGGCAGAGTAGAGCGGTTCCGACTCTCGTGAGCCATTTTGTCGATTTAGTACAGATAGCAAGCTGCGCACTCTCGACATAATAAATGACTCTGTCGCTTAAGGTGATAACACTTGTTCCCGATAAAGCTAAATCGAGTCGCAGACGAAGAGAAAGACAGTAATCGAAAAACGCGTGAACTGATCGTCACCGCACGAACGATTGCTGAGACAACATTAAGCTAGCGTAGCGAAATTCTGGTCTTTTCTCTTCTGATACTCTGATTGTGGTGTTAATCGTGGATTCGTCCGAACGCGAGAATGAGTTTTTTCTCTACCTGTCAAAGCACGTTGAAGAGGATGACACTCGACTTATCGAACGCGGTGAGCTTTACGCGCTTGCTAAGGCCATTGGCTTCAGTGAGCGAGAAGTGTATCGCTACACAATGGACTTGGATCTGTTAGGATACTTAAAAGCGCAGCCTATTCTTGGCGGAAAGATAGCTTCTCTGAACCTCACAGCTCGCGGAGTTGAGTATGCTAAACAACTGAGAGACGACAAAAAATCGCTTTGAATGGGTTTTTTTGCCCCGTGCGAGTCCCCGCTTCGAGACTTTTGGAATTGTGTGCTTGCTCACAGGATCGGACACGCAAGAGCGTACTGCTGAGACGGTGCACAACGCATCTCCCCCCATTGATAGCCAGCAGCCGCGCTGCACCCCCATTGATAGCCAGCAGCCGCGCTGCAGTTAGAGATTTCTCTGCCAATCTCGATGGTTGACTACTTTTCCCGAAGACCTAACAATGCTTAGACAAATTTTATCAACGCGTGTCATTCAGCCTTCGCTAGGTTGACGATTTCCCCCAACGTCAGGCTGTACGTTAGGATTGAGATGGGATGCCTATGACAAGCTTTAATTACCAGCTCTGTGCATCGAGCTATGCTTGGAAGTTATTATCTACGCTGTGGCTATAACCATTACTGCGGCGGAATGCGTTTGATTCTAAAGCCCTAACCATGAAACGTGATGAAGCGGGTGCGCACCTATCAAATACTGGTCTTAGACGAGAGATTCCCCTTGACTTCGAGATCAAATGGAAAAAAACCGCTACGGTTTTCACCCACTCCTTGCTTACAGCGACCCTAAAGTATTCCCCCGCTGACGGAGGAGCGCGGACCTATAAGGCCACCATCGTGCTGGGGAAAATAATCGAGAATTGCATCGAGGACCCTTTTAGTCGTTTTGTCTTTTGGCTTACCGCGGACTTAAACATCGAGAGTACTCGTTTGGGCGTAAAGACACGCAGCGCGATCCGCGCAGAACTTGCAAAGACGATAAAGCCGCCGACAGAGATGCAAATCACAGAGATGAACAAGCGTATGAATCTATTGCCTGACTATCTGCGCGTGTTTTATTTAGAGGACTATTTTGATAGCGTAACGAAAAACCTCTGAGTGATAAGTGAGGTGAGTGCTATCCCTTTAAGGCTGTGCACGTCGTCTAATTTCGACTCAAAAAAAGCAGCGTGAACTCTTCGGCAGGCAATGCGACTAGCACCTTACCCGCCCTGCTCGGAATCCTTCTCGGTCCTTATTGCGGTGAACCATCTTGTTCCCCGCGTTGAATCGCGCGCTGAGCAACCTCGCTGCCCACCTTTAGTCCTTGATCGCAATCAAATCGGTAGTGGATGCCCGCGTAAAGGCGAGACAGAGACGCTTGTTGCGCCTGGGCTTGTAACTGGCTCTGTTCCTTCGGGAAGACGTAACTCAGGACCCCGGCCGCTGCGCCGGAAAAGTCAGAGTGACCCGAGGTGTATGAGGGAAAGTTCGGCGTTGCAAATACCGTCTTGACGGTCGGATCAGCCTGGATGGGCCTAAGATACCAATAATCGTACTTAGCTTTCCAGCAGCAGATTCCGGCATCCATTGACGCTGTATTCATAAGCGCGAGCGTCCGCGCAGCGCGCAGCTCGTTAAGGTTGTAGCTCTGAATCAAATCGCACCCAATCTGGTTCCAGTGGCCTGGGGGTGTAGACGTCCCAGCACCATCGTCCCAAAACTGGGCAATTTGCATCTGTTCCGCCGTTCTATTATTGGCGATTTGCTTGACTTCTTGCAGGGATGCGTTGAATTGTGCAGAGCCATACGGATGTGGTGCAGGCGGCATGATCATGGCCGACTGATTAAGCAGCCACGGGGTGACATTGCCCCAGTTTGGCAAGAGGGGGGGCTGCGGTGGCGATGCCGTGCTAAACCATTTGCCTGGCCCGGTGGGCACCGTCCCGTTCCACGTCACATTCGAACCGTCGTTCTTGGCACGCTTGATGACATCCTGTGCCACGGTGACTCCGATGGCATTGCCAGCGGTAATATCGCTACGGAAGTTCACCCCGGCCGCAAGCCGCGACTCTTCGTCTGCAGCCGCTTGTTTGGCCAACCAAGCAGTTTCATTAGGGTACAGGTACGAGAGCACCGCCGCAGATGCTCCGGCGACAGCGCCATGATCAGACGGGTATGCAGGGTCGCTCGTTGTCTGCACAGCAGGCTGTATACTTTGATCAATATCGTGTGGGCTCGAACGGTTGTACGTATACTTGTTGTTCCACGCTGAGACGAGTGCGTCGTACTGCGCCACACTCAACAGCGCATACACACGCGAGGCCATAGGTGCGGAGGTGTTGTGTTTGATAACGAGGCTGCGTGCAATCTCGTTCCAGCGCACCACTGAGCCGTTGTTCCAGTACGCAATGCTTTCATTGACCGCAGCCGTTCGGTTCAGCTGGAGAGCCTTTAGCTCATTGAGGTCTTGATTTGATTGTGCAGAACCTTGCGATGGTGGAGGGAGGGACCGTATAGCATCGCTTGAGTTTAAGACGAACGGCTTCCAGTTTCCTCCCGTTGGCTCCGCGGCAAGCACAGCGCCTCCTGAGCTTGTCGAGTTGTTTGTCGACGTAAGACACCCGCTCGCGCTGACGGCGACGAGCACCGTAACGAGAATGATAGCGATCAGTGTATGCTTTAGCCGCACAATTTTTATGCGACCGGAGTGATATAAATAATTCTTGCCTCGTGACACCAAGCCCCTTGCCACCTTTCTTCCCGCGTGCACGAAAGATTGTCAGCAATTTGGCCGGAAGGATACCAGTTTCATAAAGCGGCAACATGTTGACTGCGACGGTCATCACTAGTGCGTAACAACAGTGATTGTTGAAACACCACTCGCAAACGCAATATCGATAAATCAGGCACCAGTTTGGAACACGTGTTGAGAAGGCATGCGCCGGGCAAATGCTAATAGCCTAAAGATTCATCGATGAGAATCAGGGTTACTCTGCCCTCAATTTCCTCATTGGCGAGAATTACACATTTTCCGATCTGACTTGGGGCTCCGTACGCCCTCTTTGCGCGGACGTTTTCTAGAGGGTAAGCGTACTCCCAGACGCGGTGTAAGGCGTGGTCAAGCGTGGGGACGATCTTGTTAGTGCCGCTTACGATTATTAGGTGAGCTGCCGCAAATGGCCACGCTCCGACTCGGCTGCCTGACCTGTCACAAGCGACAATTTCGCCTGACTGTGCGATGGCATTGACTCCTGAAATGAAATACTCAGCCGTAACAGATTTCCTTCGTAGGCCACGTCGCTTATCTTCGTCATTTTCGGCAACGATAGCGCAGTGAAGATCTTTCCATCGTGTTTGATCACTATTCACATATGCTTCGTAGCCAATCTCGACCAACGTGGTTGACGAACCGTTCATCACTTCTGCACCAGGAGGAATCAAATCTTTGAGCATTTCGAGGGCAGTTTTTCCATTTCTTACCCGAATTGCTGCTATACCGCGCCGCCGAATGTTTTCGACAGTTAGTGTCACTTCGTGGTCTGATGGCTGCCGATTCCATTTTTCAGAGTCAACTTGGGCCTCAGCGAGAAGATTTGCCGCGCTATATGGAGTGAGTTTGCCCATTGATTCTCCTCATAGACGTTGTATTAGCCCTATATACAATATGCGTGTCGAGGGTGGTCGATGTTTTCAAGCGTGCCGGACTCTACTGAGGCGAGTTCTTTAGTGGGCCAAGTTATGAGCAACGGCACACCGAAAAAGCTCCGTCCCGCCGAGTGAAGAAAGCTGTCACTCTCTCCTGCGTAACAACAGCGTAGCCAACGAAAGAAAGACCGAAGCAAAGATGAGGAGCGCGATGACGTCGGGATATATCTTGTCGATGCCCCACCCACGCAAAATCACCGAGCGTACGGCTTCTACCGCGTACGTGACCGGAATGAGATATGACACGGGCCGCAGCCAAGTTGGAATTGCTTGTATAGGCCAAAAAACGCCAGAGAGTAGAAATGCGGGCAATACAACGATTGGCAAAAACTGAATTGCCTGCGCCTCACGGCGGGCGAAGCTCGAGAGCAGTATGCCAAGCCCTTCAGATACGACTGCAAGCAGCGCGATGACCCCGAACGCGAGAAGTACGTCGCCAACAATGGTCACGTGAAACAGAATGACGGAAGCTGTTAGCAACACTGCTGACTGCGCGGTCCCGATTATGCCAAACGCCACGGCGTACCCAGCTACCAGCTCGCTCTCCTTCAAAGGAGAGGCAAGCAGTCGGAAAAGCGTTCCAGACGTTCGCTCACCTACAAACGAAATGAGCGTGAGGAGCGTTGTGAGCTGCCACACGGCGATGCACAGTATGCCCGGCGCAAAAAAGTCGATAAACTGCGCGTTAGCGCCGTAAATTGCGTTGCTTGAGTCCACGGAGACCGGCGCCTGACGACCGAGGCCTTGGATCGTTTGTGCGACTGCTGTGTTGACAGTTGCAATGATCGGATCCGACACGTTGGGGTTGCTCTTGTCCGCGAGAAGGGTAATAGTGACATTTTCCTTCGCGACTGACGTTTGACCAGACGCGCGCGCCGCTACCGATTGGGTGAAGTTTGCGGGGAAGACTATTACGGCAGATGCACTTCCGTTTTGCACTTGGCCCACGGCTTCGCTCTCACTATTCGCGTACGCAACGTTGAGCACGCTTGTATCAAAATTGGAGATGATCTTGTCCGAGAGTGAACTGTTTCCTACTGCCGTGTCACCGTTAACGACAACCACGTGTACATCTTTTACGTTGCCAGTAAATGCGACGCCAAAGATGCTTATAACGAGCAAGGGGGCGATAAAAATGAGAGCGAGCTGCCGGCGATCGTTCTTGAGGTCCCGCAAGACGCGCTTCGTCACCGCAAACGCGCGCGACGCCTTCATTGCAGTCCCTCAGTTCGTGAGTACGCCAAAAATGCGTCCTCGAGCGAGTCAGTGTGCGTTAACTCGAGGAGTTCCTGTGGTGAACCTTCAGCGATGATGCGCCCATCGCGCATAAAGCCGATACGATCACAGTGGCGCGCCTCATCCATGTAGTGCGTCGTGATGAGCATCGTAATCCCGGCATCGCGCAACCCCTCAAAGTAGCGCCAGAACGTTGCGCGCAGATCGGGATCCACCCCTACAGTCGGCTCGTCAAGAAACAGGAGCTGTGGTTCGTGCAGCAACGTGCAGGCGAGGGAGATGCGGTGTTGCATGCCGCCACTCAGTTGATCGATAAGCAGATCCTTCGAAGCCTCGAGATCAACTAGCTTGAGAAGCGCCTGTTCGCGCGTCTCAATTTCCCTTTTGCTGAGGCCAAACACCTCGCCATAAAACGCCAGGTTTTCGTGCACTGTCAAATTACGGTACAGTGCCAGCTCCTGCGGCATATATCCGACGCTCGACGCCATTCCGGGATCGGGTACCTTCGTCCCGAGCACGTACACTTCTCCCGACGATGGACGGAGCAATCCGCAGAGGATTTTAATGGCTGTCGTCTTCCCTGCCCCGTTTGGACCGAGCAACCCGTAGATCTCACCGTGCTTTACGCGAAGCGACAGATTGTTGATGGCTTTAAATCCACCAAAGTCCTTTTCAAGGCTGCGAACGCAAACATCGTCCTTCATACGTACTCCCGCCTCCAACCTATTTTTTGTCGACGATCGCTGACGTTTGTGGCGCGCGGCGCCTCTCACGGCCACCCTTGCAGGCTTGTAGACGTCCTTTGTGAAGCTTCTTTTATATACCTTCCTTGGTCAGACAAGCCGTTTAAGGTCAGAACGTCGGTGAGATTAACTTTGAGCTTGACGGCGAAGATCGTCTCGGCTTGGGATAGGTCTTCTTTTAACGTGACTCAACACGATGTGCACACGCTTTGCAAACCCGTTTTTATTGAGTGCGAGACCTACTTTCCGATCGTTAGCGGCGCAAAAAAAGGATATATGGGGGCAATCATCTCACAGATGGGCAGCATCGGCTGGAAATAGGAGTTGTTAGTGGTGTGGATAGCAGACAACGTGTATGAAGTTAAAACTAGAGCGGTCAGTATGTTCTTGTACACGGCAGAAGATTCGCCAATTTGCTTCGATACTGGCATCACTGAGGCCCCCATCAAGCGAGAGTTTGATGCGTTAGGTTTTAAGCCTGAAAACGTGGAGTACGTGTTTCTCACGCACACCGATCGTGATCATGTAGCTGGCCTGGGTCTTTTTAAAAATGCCAACGTGTACTTGTCCGTCGATGAAGAGCAGATGATTAACAGAACAACGCCGCGGTTTCTAGGGTTCGTGCATAATGCGCCGCTTAAGAAAGCCTATGCACTACTTAAAAACGGGGATATCGTCCAGGCAGGACAGACGAGGATAGAGGCGGTGGCAACGCCAGGCCATACTCCGGGCTCCATGTCATACTTGGTCAATGGTTCTATCCTATTCGTCGGCGATACGCTGGCTTTAAGAGAGGGCAAGGTTCGTCCCTTCTCAAGAAGGAAGTTAGGAGATATGATACACATGGACATCGCGACACAAACAGAATCCATAAAAAAGTTGGCAAAATTGAAGAACATATCCCTGATAGTCACTGCGCACACCGGTTTCACAACGGATTTTCAATCAGCGATGAGCGACTGGATATAGCGTCCTATTTCTAAGCTACAAAACTCCAAAGGGCACATAAGCCAGAGAGACGATATTCACTTGAGGAGCTAAAAATGCAAACACTGACCCCAAACGAGGGCGTTGCGCTCGCTGCGCCAATGATCTATAGCCTCGTGACGTCACTTGATACAAACGGAAGGCCGAACGCACTTGGCGTATCGTGGGTGACCCGCACGTCGTTTGACCCTTTCTTGTTGATGATCTCAATTGATCATTCGCGCTATTCGCACGCAGGAATTGATTTTCACAAGGAGTTCGTGGTCCACTATCCAAGTGCAGAACAAGCTGAAGCAGCATGGTTTTGCGGCACGAGATCGGGACGAGATCTTGATAAGATCAAAGAAACGGGCCTCGTATTGATTGACTCTGTCGCGGTGCAGGTGCCAACCATCGAAGGATCGACCGTGGCGTTTGAATGCAAAGTAATCGGGCAGTTCGAGACAGGTGATCATACAGTATTTGTAGGAGAAGTCGTAGCGACACGCGGTGAGCCCCAAAAAGCGGGACATTTGTACGTCACATCGAGTTACGAATTCTTTAGCTTGGAGGGGGCGGAGCCCTCACGCCGTCCTTCGCAGCAGTGAACTGACAGAGGGATCACATAATAGCTCGACTTAGACCGACAGCGTGTTTTAGTTGTCTTTGCATGGCCTGTACAACGCGCACATCGACAAAGAGCTAGAACGCAGATTTAAAAAATTTGCTTGTGGCAATAGCGTCGCATCCGACGGAGTTGTTGTCCACCGGCGGAGTTGTTGTCCAGCAAGACAAGGAATGTATTGCGGCATCGGCCAGAGATAATATTATCAACCTCTGCTCGTCAATAAAAGAATTCCGAGGACAAAAAAAGACGAATAAGACAATAGGGTGAGCTAGACGATAGTTGAACTCCTCGCTTTTGGTTTCTCAGCTTTTCTTGTAGGTTTCTCTGGTGCTATCGTGCCAGGCCCGATGCTTACGGTCTCAATAACCGAATCATTCAAAAAGGGTTACAAGGCCGGAACGAGTGTGGTTTTCGGTCACATCGTAGCTGAGACTGGTATGGTCGTGCTTCTCGGTCTAGGGCTGAGCCAGATCATAGGACTAAAAGCGCCATTTATTGCAATCTGCGTTATTGGAGGGGCATTTCTCGTCTTCATGGGCATCAATTTGATAAAGAGCGGCCGAGGGAATGCCTCTATCCAGACGGCTGCTGAAAAACGGACCCTTGCATACGGGCCTATCTACGGCGGCATAATAACCAGCTTGTCGAATCCATTCTTCTTCCTGTGGTGGTTTACGGTCGGAGCGGCGTTTGTTTTTCAGGGTCTTAGACTTGCGGGATTAGTGGGGCTGACTGCATTTCTCATTGGCCATTGGACCTCAGATTTCTCCTGGTACGGGTTCGTTTCTATCTGCACAGACAGAGGGGCTGCGGTTGCAGGGGACAGAGCCTATCGCTTCGTTCTGACAAGCTGTGGGGTTTTTTTGTCCATACTTGGGTTAGTCTTCGTTTACAACGGGTTCGTGACCATCTAAGAGCTGCAGAGAGTCACAATGGCAATTTTGCTGCAACTCGGCATTGACGTGAGCAACCGAAACAAACCGCTTTGGATAAAGACTCAAGTAGCGGCGGCCTGCCATGATTACCTCACTAGTCAGAAACACGCTCAGACTGCTTTCGATCTAACACCGGCTCATTTTTTAAGCATTAAAAGAAACATCGAAAACTATTTCTCGCTGACTGCGTAAATTGGCCTGATGGACGTCACAACTGCGATAGGATTTCTCGTTGTCGTGATTCTAGTTTTGATCGTGCTGTACATTCTAGTGAAACTTGGGCTCAGATATGGAAAGTACTTAGTAGTCAATTCGATACTCGGTATTATTGTTCTCGCTTTGGCGGACTTCATCGGGATTGCGGTGCCCATAAACCTCTTCACTATACTTGTTTGTGCGTTGGCGGGGATCCCTGGAGCTTTACTAGTGATAATACTCTTCCTGCTCGGCATTATTGCCTGAGTCTAATAATCTGACTTCTAGTCCTCGGTCGTCAAAAAAATCATTGAGGGCCGTTTTTTGGAGGGGCGAATGTTTTTTTCTTTACGCCAAGCTATGCAGCTATATTAGATTTTGTCAAGCGCATGGGACTTAAGACGTCCGAAGTAAGTTCCCAGAAGTGGCATATGGACTAGAAGACGCTTTAAAAAGGAGCCGCTGAGCGCTGGTGGACGTATGCCTTTGAGTGCGGTTGAGTAGCAAACAGGCGCGGTGGGTCGCACACCAATCTTTAAGTTGTAGAAAAAAAAGTCATGTGAATAGCGTCTGTTTCTTATAACGTTTGACCAATATATGAAGACCGTTGCCTGCGCGCTTATCGTGATTGCTTTCTTGATGCCTCTTCAAGGATCGGGAGACGTGCTGCTTTGTCAGGGCACTATGGCGAGTTCGGTGCACTACGTTCAGACGCGGGAGGTTCGTGCACCTGACGGAACTCAGAAACTAGTAGTGGAGCTCCCGGGCGCGCTGAATGCCACGCTTTTCGGATATTCGCTGGAAATGCAGTCCTTCAACATTTCGTACAGCAAGAGGCCTGATACTGTCGTTCCGACGAGTGAAGGAATGTGCGCGACGTGGATCAACCCGCCAGCGAGGTTGAATTACACAATAAACGCCGACCTGAAGATCGACGTGCACGTCGACGGATTGAATTCAGAATCGCAGTTTCCGGTTAAGCTCCCTGTTTCCGATGAGGGTGCAAGCACGTATCTGTCAGCCTCGAAATATGTCCAGTCCAACGATAGCGAGATCAAGAACACCGCTAAAGCGCTCACAAATAACACGCCCTATGAGAGCGCGGCGGTAACGTCCATTATGCTCTGGGTCAGTGATAACCTCAAATACGACGCCAACGTGACGAGTCACGACGCGTCTTGGACGTTCCACAACCGCCGAGGAACTTGCGAGAACTATGCTCACCTCTCCCTTGCACTGCTGCGAAGCGTTGGCATACCTGCTCGATATGTAAGTGGCTATCTAGTCAACGGTGAGATACAGGTGAATGGCTACGTGACGAGTTACGGATATCGTTGGGACGCCGGACCGCATTCTTGGATCGAAGTATACTATCCGGACTTGGGATGGGTGCCGTACGAACCACAAAAAACGTTAGGCTTTGTCGATGATCATCACGTGCGCGAGGCTGTCGGTGCAGACGCGGCTGATGTTCCAAATAAACTTATCTATACGTATACGGGCGGTAATAGCGGACGCGTGACTATCAACGACTCGTCAAGTGCTACCATCGTGCAGGATACTTCAGCGTTGCGTATCGTGCAAACGTCCACTGCCTCGAACCAGAGGGTCATGTCGCAGGAGATGGCTCACGGCGGCACGATCAATGATCACATTAACGTAGTCAGCAGCGAGGAACTTTTGATTTGGCTCGCATTAGCCGTCGCGGTCGCTTTCGTAGTCATCGTAAGCTCCGGACTCCTACTCTCTCACAGACGGCGTCGTTAGCCGCGGCGCTCTCCTTCGCATCTCACGTTTGCGCCACTTCAAGAGTCCACGCAATGAATTGTCGTGCGGGAAACTCGTGAATGGTTGACAGTATGATGTTCCCTAGGCCCATCGCTGTCAGTGTCAACACAGCACCGTCTTGTGACTGCAATATCACGTCGTCCTCGTTTACTCCCGTGAAATAGCCGTCGATATTGGCCTCAAGCACGTCGAGGATGCGGGCAGCGGGGTGCTGTTTTTTGATGCCGATTTTTACGGGTTGGTCGCGCGCGAGAAGCCTAAACTTGAATGGCAGCTTGAGCCAGACGAAATCGTAGTCGTCGACATAGGGGCTGAACGCTACCAATGTCCCACCCTTCCGGACAAACTGCTGAAGTGGCGTTCCAAGGCTTTTCACTGCTTTTGCGACCGTGCTATACGCCGGATTTCCAAAACCAACAGGAAGTATCGCCACCTTGAATTTCGGAGAGTATGCGGTACCGATCTGTAACGGTGAAACGCGCTCATATGCAAATCCATATTCAACAAACAACTTCTCAAAAAGAAGCGGGCGATCCCAGATGAGCGCAAAATCAGTCATTACAGAAAAGTGAGTTGACACCTACTTAAGGATTCTCAAAGCCGTGTGGTGCACCTGCGGACTCTTTCACAGATGACGGCAAAACAGGACTTTCCTTCTGGATGAGTGCGGTGCACGTGGCGTTTAGAGCAAAACGAAAACCTGCACAAGCTCAGACTCTATCTCTCTTGAACGAGTTAGAACCAGTACTACTGAGCTATTCGTGAGATGCGTACGTCCGATTCTTACATCGAGGGTCGAGCACGCTTCCAAATATCCACCAATCCGGATAACTCTGCAACATCGGTTATCTCTTCGATCCATATCTCATTGAATCGGGTGCGCAGGGCCGGGGAGAGCACGTTTCTCGATGGGTGGATCTTAGGCGGATTGATGGAAAAGAACAACCTGAAGTTGGGATGCAGCGTAAAGACGGTCCCCTCCTCGTCGGTGATATAACCGAAGTCAAGTAACGTGTTGAGGTATTCTGAGAGAGGGTTTAGGTTCGCCTCGTCGATCAAAAGCCACGCGCCCTTCTTAGCAGCTTTAAAGAGGAGGCCTCGCTTGTACCGCCATTTGCCGCTCCGGTCTTGTGAAAAGCCCCCCAAGAGCTCCTCGAGGCCCGAATCTGATGAAAGGTTGACGTAGTAGAGGTCTGTTTTCTTCTCTCGTGCGAGATAGCGTACTAACGTCGTTTTGCCTGACGCGGGATAGCCAACTAAAAGAACGGGCTCATCAAAGATAAGGGCTTTAAGCACACTCCCGAGAGTGTGTCGCTGCGTTTCGGTCGGCACAATTCTGGCCTCTTGACCGGGAATGAAATATCGGCCCCGAGTGACTGGCAAGTCAGCGAGGAGCTGATCAAGCTGTTCAGAAAGGGTGATGATCGCATCATCATTGCTGCTTTCAGTGATGCCGAAGATGGTATCAATAAGCTTAATCAAAGCCTCCCGTTCGTCGCTGTTTCTTACACGAGCTACATAGACGTTGCTCAATTCTTTACCAAGGAGACGTAGAAGTGCAGGTTCGGACATATTCGTCTTTATGGCGGGCGACAATCGCCTTCCAAGCCGCAGCAAATCTCGCAAACTGAAGATATAGGGCTCTTTTTCCTCCTTACCGATGACTTTCGAGTCCGCTTGTTCCTGCACGGTGATGTGGAAAAATGCGATAGAATACGCCAAATGAGCGGGAATACCGAACAATCCACTTAGAATCTCTATCAGATCTTCTTCGCTCAGTTCTCTCTGATACTGCACTTTGAATCGAGACACAAACACCTGCGAAAGTCGCTCTCGTTGCGCATAACTTAGCGGGTTCGCCGTGGCAAACAGCCGGAATTCGCTCGACGGCTCGAGTAGGCGTTGATCGCCATTCTCTGAGTAGACAAACTTGCCAGTAATCAGGTAGTCATTCAATATCTCGAGGACTTCAGAGGTCGCAAGGTTCAGCTCCTCAAGAACAAGCCACGTACCGCGTTTGGCTGCTTTGAGGACGATTCCATCCTGCCATACAAAGGTTCCTTGGTGGTTTGGCTTTACGCCGCCTATAAGTTCTGACTTAGAAACGTACGGATTGAGGGTGTAAGAAATATGTTCGTAGCCTAGCGTCTCTGCGAGCCACTTTATCAAGAAGCTTTTTCCGGTAGACGTCGGACCCATAAGCAAGAGCGGATGGTGCAAAAGATACGCTGAAGCGATCGCGTTCAGCATCTCGTAAGCGGCCTTGGTCACGATGCACAATTGGGCACTGGTGCGCAGCCTCTTTTTTTTCATTGAGAGGTGACCTACGTGAAGGGAGTCTCTTTCCAATTGGACATAGGGAGCATACGCGCCAGAAAGCGGCGCAGCCAGTGACCTGTCAAGTTCCTCGCCCAGTTCGCGAATCGTCGCCTCAAACTCTTCCCTGTCGTGTCCCAGCAGTAGCGCACGCGCGACGCTGCTGAAAAGGTGTTGGGCCGCAACACGGACGTCAGCAGCCTCGTCGTCTAGCACTCGATCCAATACGTGCAGATTCACGATCCTTCCCCTGGCAACCTGTCTCGGGTAGACTCGCTCCAACGCTTCGACGGCGACTCGACGCACGCCTGAGTCGTAATCGGTCAGGAGCTTTTCCAGTGGTGCTATGTCAAGCTCGTTCCCGTGCGCAATGAGTACTGCATAGACGTCGCCGAGAGCTTTAGCCGCTGCTAGACGAATTGCTGCGTGTTTGTCGCGCACCGATCTCTCCAGTTTTTTGCCCCTTACAGCAGCCGTCTTCCTTTGAAGAAGGGCAGGATAGATCGTGCCTAGTGCTTCTACGGCTGTTCGGCGAACCTGCGTGTCGTGATCGGTGAGGAGGCGCTCTAGAGGAGCGATGTCAACCGGTTTCCCACGTTCAATGAGTGCTGCGTAGACACGGCAGAGCGCCATTACTGAAATGCGCCGGAGCTCATCGTTTGGTTCCGACAGAGCGTGCAGGAGCAACGTGCTGTCAACCGGTTTCCTACGTTCAATGAGTGCTGCGTAGACGTCGCCGAGTGCGCTCGCGGTTGCTTTGCGCACCACCCAAGATCGATCTTTGAGCGTGGCCTCAAGCCCCTTGAGATCGACGTCTGCGCTCCGTTGAATGAGGGCCGGGTAGATATTGCTCAATGCTTCGACAGTCGCTTGACGCACTTCCCACGCTTCATCGCGAAGCAACGTTTCTAAGAGACGAATGTTGATTTGTCTTCCTTCCCTGATGCGGTCACAAAACAGAGAAGCAAGAACGGCGACAGTCGCTTGACGCGCCGTCCACGCGGCATCCGTCAATTCGTCTTCTAATTCCTCCAGTATGATGTCGCGCAAAGAATTGTCAGAAAGCAAGCCGTAGGCGATTTTCCGCGCAGTAATCCGGGTGTGTTTGTTTGACGCACTCACCAAAGTGTTGAGCAAGCTGAGCAGCTCCTTGACGGAGGGACTTTCGCTATGGGTGACGAGAATCTCCAAGAAGGAGTTCAGGCCCGCGGAAATAGACGTGACAAGTGCAGGCAGCCGAGGAGCCTGTGAGATCAGATCCCGGGCTTCGAAATCCGCCAAAACGGCTTTAATATTTTCATCTTCTTCAATTATCGCTCGTATGATCCCTTCACTCTCTTGTTGTATCTGCGTAAAACCGTAGCGACACGCTTCAACGAAAGCGTCTTTTTCTGTTAACCCGGACTCCAAGAATAGCGTTAGTGCTTCAGTTGCCCGTTTTAGGTCTCTAATTGTAAACAGGTCGGGAAAGTCTTGCTTGAGTTTCAGATAGACGCGAGCGACTAACGAGCCGAGTTCATTGGTAAACCGACCTTCAGTGGTTTGAGAAGACGGTCGAGCGTCATTTGCAACGCTTTTTTTCAGCGAGTCATTATAACGAATCGATGGTCACCTCTTGCTCAAGCACACGGCCCAGTGTCAAAGGCAACTCGTCAACTGTCGCGACTTGTATGGGACGGTCGTACCGTGTGCGTATTGTCTTTGCCTGTTCCCCGATGCCGATCCCGATGACCTGTATCGATTTCGTAGCCGCAACGTCTTGCAGTTCTTTGAAGGTTAAGCCAGTGGTATTGACGTTTCCTTCACCGTCTGAGACGACGATTATGAGTCGATACACGTCTTCGGGTTCCTGTTGGAAAAGGTCAATTGCCAGCGCCAGAGCGTCGGCATCTGCGGTCGCCCCGAGCGGAATGAACTGAGATACGTCCTCAAACAAGTGTTCGCGCTCGCGCTGGGTGAAATTGGCACCAAAAGGCTTGTGGATAATAGGCGCGTCCGCGAAGCCGATGATCGCGTAATCGATTCCAAGATAATCGAACGCTTCCATAAAGAGTAACACCCCTTGTAACGCGGCAGTCCGTTTTGGCTCCTGCATCGAACCTGATTCGTCTAAGAGCAACATAATTCGATGATCGAGGTGGGTTGGCCGCCGGCGCTTTAAGAACACGTCGAAGTCTTTCTTAGTTGTTGGCAAACCCTGCTGTATCTTTCGCGTAACGTCCATCACTCGACGCAAATCTGGTTTCTGACCGGAAGGGTAGTAGCCTTCGTACTTAGGCTTGCGATTTTTGGCAAGCACATTCTCGAGCGTTCCAACGAGTATCTGCAGTAATCCTGACACCGCAGCATATGCTTTGTGGTATTCGTTCGTATCCGCGCTGCTTTTCAGCTGGAGGCGTCGCCGCTGCGCAATGAGATCCCGGCGGGTGAACTCAGAGTGCGGCTTTTCTGGCGAGATTCGTTCGTGTTCGATGCTATCTCTCTGTTCCGCAATTCTTTTTTCAAAGGCTTCCGCTTCAAGTGATTCGGGCGCACTGCGCTTTGCAGCCAGCCGATAGGCGAGTTCTTTTGAATGTTCCTCGAGAATCTGCTGTGCTTCTTGCTCCGGTGGCTGAAAATTGATCTCCGACGGATTCTCGCCTTCGCCTAGTGGCTGCTGCCCGCGTTCAATCGTCTGTACAAGATTGTCGGCAGCCTGTTTGAGCAGCTTTTCATACGGCTCCAAAATATGGTTCTGTATGCGCTCGGCTGCTTCGCGTGCATAGCGACGCTTATCTTGCTCTGACGCACGGCCAGGGGGATAGTGGTTGAAGATTGATTCAAAAAACTGAACGGTGGTTTCGAGGGCCGCGCTCGCCTCTGGATTGATCAGATAGGGAGGGAGCTTGCCAAACCTCCAAAAGTAAAGAACCGATAACAGATACTCGAGATGTGGCAATACCTGGTAAGCCTGAATCGTTGAATTAGAGCGTTTTTGAACCTCCTTCTGCAGTTTATAGCTGTATGACGTCGTTTGCAGGTCTTCAGAGATCAGATCGTCATAAATTAAGTCAAGATAAGGGGTGGTTCCTGCGAACGTGGCCTTCATCCAGTTATTTGCCCGTGGATCTTCGAAGGTATAAAGAAGCAATCGCAACGATTCGGTGGAAAGGAGGCGTGCGAACGTCGGATTTCTCTTGTCCACACGTGTTATCTGATAATGACCGATTTCGTGCAACAACGAACCCACGATTTTGTCCGGTGGTGCTGTGATGAGGTCGATGAGGGGAAACGTTATCGTGTTGCTTTCATAGTCATAAGCCCACCACTCGCCGGGAGCGACTTTTATATCGACATCTTCTCCAAGTCCCGTTGAGATGATGGTAATCAAGATGCGCATCTTCTTGAGGAGGATGGCCTGGTCTACCTTGCTTCTCGCGGCTAGTTCTGCTATCTGTCTGTGTTGCACCTCTGAGAGCTCAACGCCTCTCTCTTGCGAGGAGGTTCTCGACCTGCTGGACACAGCGTGCTCTGAGGCGGCACGCAACACCGCTTTTGCGCCTAACCGTGCACGTTTTTCAGTCAAATGCACGATTAAGGCGTCTAACCAATCTTTTTCTGCAAAAACGGCGTAGCGCTCCGGCTTCTGCAACACGTTAACCTGATCAGCAAGAAGAGGCAGAGAGAGTTTCTTGAGAAGTTTGTCGCGGCTTTTTTTGTCTCCCTCTCGCACTAGGCAACCGAACATACATTCAAACACGCCGAGTCGGAACCCGACTGGTACACCTTCACGCAGCAATGCATAGCTCACATAAAGAACGTTGTCTTCTACGCTCGCTAAAGCGACGTTATCTGCTTCATCGACGAGAGCATGTGCATTAGCCGCGAGGACGACCTCCAATAGGGACATGTGGGAAAACTGATCGTTGCTGAGTGCTGCCCACATAGCGAAATCGCGTTCAAACAGAGCAAGCGCCCGTTTTAATTGTGCCCAAAACTCTGATGGGAAACCTTCTAGGTCGTTATCACTGGAATGAAACTCCACGCGCGGACCAGTGAGACTTATCCGTATGGATAGCTCCGGAAGACCTGTTTCTTCTTCTGTCGGCGCAGAAAACGCCGGGTAGCGTACCATTTTGGCTATTGATACTCCTGTTTCATTTGCTCAGTCAGGAAAAATTGCCGGTCGAGAGTGACCAACAGTCTGGGCACACGCTATACTCAACGTCGCTGTGCTATTGCACATATATTCGTTATAGGGAATATAATGATAACAAAGCCTTATTTGCACGATCAGCTCGCATCGTACCTTAACGCCTGATCTTGTGCTTAAAAATGGCATGTGCACTTGCGGAAGCCCGTGCGTCTGAAAATATATACGTAGGTCGGCACGATCGCAAGACCTCCTATCGCCCAATTCTAAAAAAAAAGCGGTAGCGCTTTGCTAGGTGACGGCCACGGCGCGCCGCTTACTGATGACCTTCTTCGGAGCACGTAGATGCAGCTTTCTTGCGGTTCTTTCTTTCTTACTTTCCTATGTCTTTGATGTCGACCTTAACGCTGCTCACCTTTTCGACCGGCTCTTTTCGGGGCATCGTGATTTCCAATACCCCGTTGTTGAATCGCGCTTTTGCTTTATCCGGAATTACGAGAGCAGGCAGTTGGATTCGTCGCTTATATGCCACGTCACGCCGCTCTCGACGAGCATAGGGTTGCTGTTCACGTTCTGTTCCAGCTTTTGATTCAGCGCTAATCTCTACGCTTTCGGGCGCGAGGTCGATGTCAATTTCCTCTTTCTTGACTCCTGGCAGATCAGCCACCAAGTGAATTTCTGTGCCTAGGTCGATAATATCTACGTCAGGAGTCCTAACCGCTCCTCGAGGCCTTGGCATTAGCTCAGGGACGTACGTTTTGTACAAGTGCTCAGCGCGTGTGCGCTGCGGCTCAGGGACGAGCGTCTTGTACAGATCCTCTGCAGTCGCAAGCATAGCATTGAGTGCACGTCTGATGTCAGCAATGGTATCCAGAACCCAATCTTCTCTTGTGGTCATTCTTCTCCCTCCTAGTTATTTGTCGACTCTATCTAGCCTCCTAGTAGAGAATAAGCACTTTTCTCAAAGAACTGTGCTTTTTTCCTATTTATATCCTCACCCCCATTCAAAAAAGGGGCGGCCGCATATTCGGCAGTTCGACAGCCTAAGGTGGTGCGTTGGACAGACGACACAATATCAGCATACTCATCGCATAGATTCATCTGCGCTCAAAACAGGGAAATCGCAGCTACGAGTTCTTCGGTGCCCTTTAGCGCGAAAAAGAACTAAGTAATTGGCGGTCGATAAACTAACACTGTCGAGAGCTGAAGGAGCACTTTCTGGCAGATTCAGATCATCAGCCTAACTGCAGTTCTTCTGCGCAACTCGAATTATTAAGGTCGGATCCACATGGGACTAGATATTGCACTTATTCATCCCCCGTTTGGCAAAGGAGACGTTAGAAAGCTAGACATCTGCTCGCCGCCTTTAGGCCTCGCTTACATCGGCGCGTTCCTAAGACAGTCGGATCATCGCGTTTCTGTCATAGACGCCGAAATTGAGCGGCTGAATAAAGCGCAGATTTTGGATCGAGTCAACAAGGCAGACCTTGTTGGGATTACGACGACTGCTCCAACATATAACTCAGCTATTGAGCTAACGAACCTAATCAAACAATCGAATACCAACGCGACCGTCGTTCTCGGCGGGCCACAAGCGACTTTTTTGGACCACGAATGTCTTGAGAGATCAGCCGCCGACGCTGTCGTCAGAGGCGAAGGAGAGAGAACGATGCTGGATATCGCAACTTCTCTCGAGTCGGGCACTTTGCAAGACGTTGAGGGTATCACGGTGAGAGAAGGAGAGACTATAGTCAGAAACCCTGACAGGAAGCTGATCGACGATTTGGACGATATTCCATTTCCGGCAAGGGATTTGCTGCATATGGAAAAGTATTCACCCGCGAACAGCACCGGGGTCATATCAAGCAGGGGTTGCCCGTTTAAGTGTATTTTCTGCGCCTCGTCAAAGCTTTACGACAAAAAGTTTCGCTCGCGCAGCGCGCACAACGTCTACGAAGAGGTCGCTCAGCTCGTTGGTCAAGGCTACTCGAACGTCACAATGCTCGATGACAATTTTATTCTCAACAAAGAGCGCGCCTTTAAATTTGCCGATTTAGTGGAAAAGAACAACCTGAAGTTTGAATGGTCGTGTACAGGACGCGTCGACTTCATTGACGAGGATTTGCTCCGAAGACTGCACGAAGTCGGCTGCAACGGGCTCTTTTTTGGCGTTGAATCTGCTTCGAACGACACGCTAAAGCTCATCAAGAAAGGGTTTACAACCGATCAGATTACCAGCGCCTTCGATGCGCTCAAAAACTACGATTATGCGACAACGGCGTCTTTCATGATCGGCTTGCCTGGAGACGATCCAGGGAAGGTTGCCGACACGATCAACCTCGCAAAACAGATCAATCCAGATTTCGCAATGTTTTCGGTTACGACGCCCTATCCAGGAACCGAGCTTTATGACAACATCGACGACTATGACCTTGAGATTACCATAGATGATTGGACCAAATTCACCCTCACAAAACCAGTAGTCCGCACGAGCGCTCTTTCGACAGCGGACCTGCACCGGTGGTTTTTGAGGGCATACTTCAGTTTCTACGTCCGGGCATCCTATTTGAGGCGAGCTGTCGCAAAAAAGCAGATGGGCTTCGTGTTGGGCCCAATAAAGAATACAATCGCCGACGCATTCCGTGGGGCAATTGCGCGGCACAGCACATGATTTTGGATTGTGTAGCTTGACTACGTTCGTTTTGCGAATCCTTGGTTAAAGAGGATTAAGCGTAAATATCTTGCCCTATAGAGTCTAAAGCCCATTTACAACTACAAGGAGATGACATAGATGGAAACGAACAAGCTTTATGTTTTGCCGGAACTGCCGTACGGCTATAACGACTTAGAACCCTATATTTCCGAGCTGCAACTGAGGATTCATCACGACAAACACCATCTCGCGTACGTAAACGGCGCGAATGCGGCTTTTGAAAAGCTTGAAGCGGCACGAAAGAGCAACGCCGAGATTGACGTTAAAGCTGTGCTAAAGGAGTTGTCGTTCAACATTGGCGGCCACCAGCTGCACAAGCTTTTTTGGCCAACGATGGCGCCTGCAGGTAAAGGAGGCGGCGGGGCCCCCATAGGGAAGTTAGCAGACGCGTTAAACGACGAATTTGGCAGCTTCAATCGGTTCAAGGCGGAGTTTAGCAAAGCCGCAGCAAGCACTGAAGGTTCCGGGTGGGCAGCGCTCGCTGTTGACATGCAGACAAAACGGCCTGTCATAATGCAGATAGAAAAGCATAATGTCAACGTCTATCCGAGCTTCCGCATCGTCATGGTGCTTGACGTTTGGGAGCACGCTTACTATCTCGATTACAAAAACGAACGACCAAAATTCGTCGATGCATTCTGGAGTATCGTCAATTGGGAGATGGTCAACGAGCGGTTTGAAGAAGTGCTCGAGTGCACGTGCGCGATCACCTAGTCTTGTTTATTAATGAAATTGCTGGGTGCTTGACGGGGGGGTTTTGCGCAATACCCTCCTTTTGTTCGCCAACAATCTCCAGCCGCGGCCTAAACCAAATCATCCACGCTATTTAGACAAGATTAGCTAAAGATAGATCTAAGGTCGGTCCATAAGTAACGCTTAGTACGAGGTGGCTGACGGGCTAGATTTTCCATTTACTCGAGCAATGTGTGAGAGAGAGTCGCTCAGAACTACAGTGGCGAGAAGCACTGATAAGCTGTTAACTTGACAAACGGCGGCCTAGTCTCAACATTCAACGGAGCTGCCACCACCGTCAGATCCTCTTTGAATTGTGATTTGTTGCCTGGTATGCGAATGAAAAGCATCGTCGTGGCTTATGACGATGACTTGGCTTAATCCTTTAATTCCACCTATTTGGCTTGCCAAGTTGTTACGACGTTCCTCATCAAGATGTACTGTAGGTTCGTCAAGAATGAAAAGGCCGAGTCCGCCGATAACTTCCTGCAGCGCTAGGCGAACGCTCAGGCACGCTGAAATTTTCTCGCCACCACTCATTTCGTACAGCGAGATTACATTATCGTTTATTGTTTTGAAGATCAGGTAATCTTCCTGCCAAAACAGTTGAGACCCCCCACCGACGAGACTTGACCAGTATCGTTCCGCGTGCTTACTTATCTCTCTCGTGTAGACGGGACGTAAAGAACTCAATTTCTTAAAACTAGCTCGAATCCCGTCAAAAAATGCAGCGTCGGATTCAATTTCTTTATGTTCGACTTCAGCAGTCATTAGCTCTTCTTTCTTCTCTTTAACGTCGCTTTCGATTGACTTTTCTTGATCAATCTGTTTGAGTAATTGCGTCAGGATACCTTTTTTTTCGTTGAAAACTCGCTGTTTCTCATCTAGCTCTTCAATGATTCGCTGATGTTCCTGTTTATCGTAGGTCCCCTTAGTTTCGAGAGCTCTCCTATCTAATTCGGCTCGCTGACCTTCCAAATCCTGAAGTCTGCTGCGTAGTTGATCGTAACTGGTCTCTATTTTTTCTAATTTCTCGGCGCTACTCAAAGACG
>Ga0208456_1000274_pt1 | contig 41699 bp, 37 predicted proteins | sample June2015DPH_4_10_2_FD_184691 | JGI IMG/M metagenome (GOLD analysis project Ga0208456, IMG submission 184691) | Peatland microbial communities from SPRUCE experiment site at the Marcell Experimental Forest, Minnesota, USA - June2015DPH_4_100... | ecosystem: Environmental > Terrestrial > Soil >... | reverse complement strand
AACGATCTGATGGATTTCAATGCAGAAGTTGCGATGCTTTACGCGGAAGCACAGATCCAGGCTGGCGCGGATACGATTGGAATGAGCGACGCGGCTGCCTGCATGATCGGGCCTCGTTACTATGGTCGGTTCCTGCTTCCCAGGCAAATGCGCGTGGTGGAATCTATCCGCAAGGCGCACCCGGACGTCATTGTACGCCTTCACATGTGCGGAAACACCGACCCTTTGATTCCGCAGATGCGGCAGTTGCCGGTTCAAATCTTCGAACTGGATTCGCCCACCAACCTGGCGGCGGCGCGCGCCAGCTTGGGCCCGGACCGGGTGATTCTGGGCAACGTTTCGACGATTACGGAAATGCTGGAAGGAACACCGGAGGAGGTGTACGAAGCCTCGAGACGGTGCCATAGAACCTGCGGGCGGTTCCACATTGTGGGCTGTGGTTGTGAGGTATCGCCCATGACCTCACCTGACAACCTCCGCGCCATGGTTCGGTATGCAAGGGAGCACCAGCCGGAGGAGTTCGGCCTCGCAGGAGCGAACTGATCTGTCAGGCGAAACTCCAGGAGCGGCAACTGCTGACCGGAGGAAACAGAATGAATTCCAAACAGCGTGTGAAAACTGCATTGAAAAGACAAATCCTGCCGGACCGGGTGCCGCTGCAATTTGACCTGTCCCGTACGCTGGTAGAAAAATTCGCCCAAAAGTACGCCATCTCAGCTCACTTTACCACTGCCTATTATGAGGATGTCACGTATCGCATCTCAGCCAATGATCTGCGCGTGGCGATGGGGAGCGACTGCGTGGTGGTGGGCTCGAGCCTGCCTCGCGGCTACGAACATCCCATCGACCGCTGCGGTTGCATCGTCAATGAATTCGGGATGAAGATGCGGCAAGGGCCAATCTACATGGAGGTCGTCGAGCATCCGCTGGCGAACGTTCGAGAACCCCAGCAGGTGGAGGAATTCGCGTTTCCGGATCCTCTTGCCGAGGGCCGTTATGACGATGCCGCCAAGGATATTGAAAAATACCAGCAAAGCCACTTCCTTGTCGGCGACATGGAACTGACGATGTTCGACATGATGGCGCAACTCGTCGGCCTGGAGAAGCTCTTGCTGGATATGGCCATGGGTGAAGCCTACGTCGAAGTCCTCATCGAGAGGACCAAGCAGTTCGCTTTGGCCGTGGGAAAGAAGCTGCTCGCGATGGGCGTCGATGGCATCTTGGCGGGTGATGATTTCGGAAGTCAGAACGGCATGCTTATCTCCCCACCTATGTGGCGCAGATACTTCAAAGAACGCTATCGCCAAGTGTACGCCATACTCAAAGCCGTGAATCCGGACGTCATGCTCATGCAGCACTCGGACGGCGCCGTTGCCCCCATCCTCGGGGACTGGATTGAAGTCGGGATGGAAGTTTTCAACCCCGTTCAGCCGAACGTTCCGGGACATACTCCGGAAGAATTGAAAAGCAAATTTGGTGACCGGCTCTCGTTCTGGGGAGCCATCGACCAGCAAAACCTTTTGCCCTTTGGTACGCCGGGGGAGATTGAGGCTGATGTCAAGGCGAAGATTGAAGTCCTGGGTCGTGGAGGCGGCTACATGGTAGCTCCAGCTCATATCATTCAGGCAGAAACTCCCCTCGAGAACGTGGAGGCCTTTATCAACGCGGTACGGAAACATGGCCTTTACTCATGACCGTCGGTTAAAGATTGGCTACGATGCTTACGGACCGTCCCCCACGCAATGCGGCGCTCCTGGCACAGTTCCTCGATAGCGAGCGGCTCGCTATCCTCGAACTGCCGCAGGATGACCGCTTGCGCGCGCCGGCAGAGTCCATCGACTCGGCAATGAGAACCGGGAAGAGCGCAGCCGTCCGGGAGGCATGCGCCGAGTTTCTTACCCTGGCATCCGACTTCTACAGGGTGCCCAAGCCCTTGGTCCGCGTCCTTGCGGCTCGCCCGGTCCGAGTCCGCGAGGGCGGTGGGGCCACCGAGCTTTTTGGGGACTACGCTCGGGAAAAGACGCTGATCCGCGTCTGGATGCGGACGGCGGTCCGCAAGCAAGTCACTTCGTTCGGCGCGTTTCTGAGCACCCTCTGCCACGAGTTCTGCCACCACCTCGACTCTCAGCGCTTCGGGTTTCGCGACTCTCCCCACACGCGTGGCTTCTACGCGCGCACTGCCGCGCTTTACCACCACGCGCGCGGAACGCCAATGAAGCGGTTATTCTGGGTCCGAGTGCGAGCCGCGCGCTGGCGGATCGACTGGCCACGGACGAATCGCGGCATCTGACATCACCCGGGCTAAGGGCCTCAAATGCTACTCATGGGACAGAATTCGCGGAAAGCAGAAGGCAGAAAGCAGAAGGCAGAAAGCAGAAGGCAGAAGGCAGACGCTCTTCATTCTGACTCCTGGCTTCTGACTCCTGATTCCTGAATCCTGGTTTTGCCCCTGTCACCTGACACCTGACACCTGGAACCTGCCCTTCCGCCCCCTGAATCCTGCTTTAGCCCCTGACACCTGGAACCTGACACCTGAAACCTGCTCTTCCGACTCCTGAATCCTGGCATGGGCACGGGGGCAGATTCAGATCCGATAAGTTCTGGGTCAGGTTAAATGTTCGTAGCGCTTCGATCAACCGAGTCCGACAAGCCTCACAGGAAGACGGAACAGCGACCGGATTCAAATCTTCATCCCAGAGGCCAACCGTCAGAGGACCCATGCCAGCCAGACGCACCGCTGCCTCCTTAACCAGCCAGAGCGAGGGGGGCGTGTACGCGCCGGAAGCATATTCCAAGGCCAGCCGTGTTGCCGGCACGACGAATGTCGGCTGGAGGGCAATCCTTGCGTGCACATGGGACGCGGCAGCCACCCGGTAAACGTATTCACCAGCGCTGACGGCGTCCCGAAGCGCGTCTGCATTGCTCAACTCACACGGCTTGAGCATCACGTAGACGAGGAGGTCGATTCTTAGCTGGGCCAGAACCCCAACAGCTCGTTCAAAATCAGCGCGAGAGAACCCTTTGCGTAGATGTCCTTCACGAATCAAGTCATCGTATGCCTCCAGGCCGATGGCAACTTCGAGAGCCAAATCACCGCCGGCTCGCCGGATTGCGCTGCCAAGAGGAGTCAAGTTTTCTGAACAAACAAACTCAGGCCGAGACTCTATGACCAGGAGACGAACTGTTTCGCGTTCCGCACAGGTCCTCAAGATTGCGAGACGAGCGTCAGGCGGGACTTCCGCGTCGTTCAAAAAGTTACCCGAGTTGAAAATGTCTATCTCTCGAATCTGTGGAAGATCTGCTTCATGGGCAGCCAGAGCTGCTTCAATCTGCTCGATGTATTCGTCGGTTGTTACCTTGGCACCTTCTGTGGTCAAGTGCCGGAGGCCACAGAAACTACAGCCTCCTCCAGGCTTCCGATCGTAGGTGCAGCCAGGCGAGCGGAGAATCAGCATCAGCCGCTGGCTGGGCACTCCCCGAACCCAAGCCGGTACGACCATCGTGGCAGTTGCCCTACGCCTGTCGGGCGTCTCTGGATTGAGGGCCATTAGGTGCGTCATTGGGTTCATCATCCTGCTCTTCCCCACCTACCACCTACGACATACCACCTACAGTCCGTCACCTCCAGCCTACCCCCCTGTCTTTTCAACAATATTCCCGCTTTCAACGCGTAACTACCCTTGTTTTCTATAACATTCCCGCTTTGCGGCCGCCCGTGGACAGCCGATCCTTTGTTTTCATAGACATCCCCGCTTAGTTCGTTCATTTTTTAAAATCACGAGTTCTTCCTTCCACTGTCCGCGGTGACATCTTGTCGCAGACTGCGGCGCACGCCAACAGTCCCGCCAACTCGAACTCCCCTCAAACGCAGTAGGCAGTCGGCAGTAAGCAGAAGGCAGTCGGCGGAAAGCAGATGCTCTTCATTCTGACTCCTGAATCCCGAATCCTGAATCGTGAATCCTGTTCTTCCCCCACCTACCTCCTGCGACATACCATCTACTGTCTGACACCTACCTCCTAACCCATGTATTTTCAACAATATTCCCACTTTCGACGCGTAACTACCTTTGTTTTCTGTAACATTCCCGCTTTGTGGCCGCCCGTGGACAGCCGATCCTTTGTTTTCATAGGCATCCCCGCTTCTTTCGTTCATTTTTTAAAATCACGAGTTCTTCCTTCCACTGTCCGCGGTGACATCTTGTCGAAGACTGCGGCGCACGCCAACAGTCCCGCCAACTCGAACTCCGCCCTCAAATGCAGTAGGCAGTAGGCAGTAGGCAGTAGGCAGTAAACAGAAGGCAGTCGGGGGAAAGCAGATGCTCTTCATTCTGACTCCTGAATCCCGAATCCTGAATCCTGCTCTTTCCCACATACCACCTACCTCCTTTCTTTTCAACAGTATTCCCGCTTTCGATGCTTAACTACCTTTGTTTTCTATAACATTCCCGCCTTGTGACCACCTGTGGAAAGCCGATCCTTTGTTTTCATAGATATCCCCGCTTCTTTCGTTCATTTTTTAAAATCACGAGTTTTTCCTTCCACTGTCCTCGGTGACATCTTGTCGCAGACTGCGGTGCACGCCAACAGTCCCGCCAACTGGAACTCCCCCTCAAATGCAGTAGGCAGTCGGCAGTAAACAGAAGGCAGTCGGCGGAAAGCAGATGCTCTTCATTCTGACTCCTGAATCCCGAATCCTGAATCCTGAATCCTGCTCTTTCCCACATACCACCTACCTCCTTTCTTTTCAACAATATTCCCGCTTTCGATGCTTAACTACCTTTGTTTTCTATAACATTCCCGCCTTTTGACCACCTGTGGAAAGCCGATCCTTTGTTTTCATAGATATCCCCGCTTCTTTCGTTCATTTTTTAAAATCACGAGTTTTTCCTTCCACTGTCCTCGGTGACATCTTGTCGCAGACTGCGGTGCATGGCAATAGTCCCGCCAACTCGAACTCCCCTCAAACGCAGTAGGCAGTCGGCAGTAAGCAGAAGGCAGAAGGCGGAGAGCAGATGCTCTTCATTCTGACTCCTGAATCCCGAACCCTGAATCCTGAATCCTGAATCCTGTTCTTCCCCCACCTACCACCTACGACATACCACCTGCCGTTTACAACCTATCACATCCCTAGCCTCGTGTCAAGAGCAAAAAGGCCGGATTCACAAGAGCAGGAGTGTAGAGGCGGGCATTAGCCCGGCGCCTTAAACCTGAATTGCGAAGTTGGAGTCGTCTGTCATCCTGGGCGAGGCTAGCCGAAGACCGCTATCCGTGATGTCAGAAACGGAGCGCATCGCAAAGTGGATCTGCCCTCTCCCAAGGGGAGAGGGTGGACCGCGACGGCGCTTTCACCAGCCGTCGCGGGCCGGGTGAGGGGTTAGTTGCGGGGCGAGGACAGATCAGACAGGCTCGGCCCAAGCTGCTCAATGGAAACGAGTAACGCGTCGAGTTTCTGGAGAGCCCGCCGCGGCCGAAGGTCCGCCGATCTTAATGGTGGGCGGGTCTGCAGTTGCCTTTTGCGCTCAGCATGCAGCGACGAACTGAAGGGATGCTTCTCCCGCAAGGCGGGAGCCGGCTGGGCGGGACAGCTCTCACCCTCAGCGTCTGGCGCTGAGCCGGCGTCCGCCGCGGCGGGCGACATCGCGTGGTGGGCTGATTTCCTGGTGCACTGGCTTGTTCCAACACGTCCTCGGTCACCGGTAACGCATCTCCAGCGCTTGACGGTTCAGCGCTTGGCCGCGCCCGCGGGCGGAGAGTAGGTGTGAAATAATCAAGCACTCTCACCACAAAGGCACAAAGACACAAAGAGAAGGCCCTTTCTTTTCAGTTCGGTGTGCCTCTGAGTCTCTGGGGGGAGAGCTATCTCGTCCTGCTGTTGGTCGGCGGAAAAGTCCAGGGCGAGATTCTTCGCTCCGCTCCGCTTCGCTCAGAATGACAGGCGGTGGGGTTATCCTCTCAGAATGACAGGCGGTGGGGTTATCCTCTCAGAATGACAGGCGGTGGCGTTTTCCTCTACGAATGGTGAACAACCCGCATCAGATCAGACTTAGGTCATGCACCCTTGCTCGACCTCACGCGTTTGGAGACAGATCGGGGTATAATCACGAGTACTGGAGACTCCAAGGCGGAGGCTTCTTAGATGCCTTTCCTGATTCGAACGAAAGTTTCCTTCCTGGTCATCGTACTTCTTCTGGCAGCGAGCGGAGCCGGCGGTGGCGGCGGTAGGGTTACCGTACCTCTCCCGCCCAGGGAAGTGATAGCCACGGCATGGAACGCTCGGGTGAGTCTCACGTGGAACCTGAGTTCGGGCGCGACGAGCTATTACGTCAAGCGCTCCACCACCAGCGGTGGACCGTACACCCTGATTGGCGCACCCAGGGCGACGGAGTATACCGACACCAGGGTCACCAACGGAACAACCTACTTCTACGTGGTCTCCGCGGCCAACTCGGTGGCCGAGAGCGCCAACTCTGCCCAAGTCAGCGCCACGCCGAACGTTCCCCCGGCCGCGCCAACGGGGCTCACCGCTTCGGCGGGCAACGCCCAGGTGAGCCTGTCTTGGAATGCGAGCACGGGGGCAACGAGCTATCACGTCAAGCGCTCCACCACCAGCGGTGGACCGTACACGCAGATTGGCGCACCCACGGCCACGAACTATACCGACACGGGGCTCACCAACGGGACAAGCTACTTCTACGTGGTCTCCGCGGTGAACTCGGCCGGCCAGAGCGCCAACTCTGCCCAAGTTAGCGCCACGCCAAACGCTCCCCCGGCCGCGCCGACGGGGCTCACCGCTTCCGCGGGCAACGCCCAGGTGAGCCTGTCTTGGAATGCGAGCACGGGGGCAACCAGCTATCACGTGAAGCGCTCGACCACCAGCGGTGGACCGTACACCGAGATTGGCGCACCCACGGCCACGAACTATACCGACACCGGGGTCACCAACGGGACAACCTACTTCTACGTGGTCTCCGCGGTGAACTCGGGAGGCGAGAGCGCCAACTCTGCCCAAGTCAGCGCCACGCCGAACACTCCCCCGGCCGCGCCGACGGGGCTCAGCGCTTCGGCGGGCAACGCCCAGGTGAGCCTGTCTTGGAATGCGAGCACGGGGGCAACCAGCTATCACGTCAAGCGCTCCACCACCAGCGGTGGACCGTACACCCAGGTTGGCGCACCCACGGCCACGAACTATACCGACACCGGGCTCACCAACGGAACAACCTACTTCTACGTCGTCTCCGCAGTGAACTCGGCAGGCGAGAGCGCCAACTCAACTCAGGCAAGCGCAACTCCTGAGTTGACAATCACCGAAGTCCAGGTCAGTGTGGACGCTCTCGTGGACCGCCACCCCATCAGCCCCTACGTTTACGGCGGGGCCTATCCCCAAGACCCCGCGCACGTGACCGACAGCGGAATGACCGTGGTTCGTTGGGGCGGAGACGCAACCTCCAGCTACAACTGGCAGACCCAAACTTACAATGCCGCCGCCGATTGGTACTTCAGCGACTATCTCAGCAACGGATTCAACAACGGCAGTGACAGCGACTCGACGCAATTCATTCGCGACGTGATCAAGGCCGGCAGCAACCCTCTGATGACCATGATCATGCTGGACTGGGTGTCGAGCGCGCCCAGTACGGAAGCGAATGGCCACATCCACAGCTTCTCGGTGGCCAAATATGGTGCGCAGTGCGCGACCGACCCGTACGACTCCGATGCGGGCGATGGCGTGAAGACCGATTGCGCGACCGATATCACCGGAAATGATCCTCACGATGCCAATGTGCCGCTGCTCGACACCTCCAGCAGTCCCTGCCCGCCGAACGCCAACGGCAACTGCGCCGGCAGTCTCGACCGCGACGACTGGGCCGCCGCGCTGGCCACCGCCTTCAACACCTCGTCCTCCGCGCTGCATTTCTACGACATGGACAACGAAGTGGACATCTGGGGCGGCACTCACCGTGATGTCCACCCGAATCCCACCGGCTACGAGGAGTTGCGTGACACCTACCTCACCGAAGCGCGCAACCTCAAGGGCTGGGATCCCGCCGCCGTTCGCCTGGGACCGGTAAGCTGCTGCTGGTGGTTTTACTGGAACGGCGCCAACAGCAACGACAGAGGCGCGCACGGCAACATCGACCAACTCCCCTGGTTTCTGAACGAGGTCTACTGGCGCGACCAGATTGACAACACGCGGTCTCTCGACGTGTTTGATGTCCACGCGTATCCCGATGGGCCCAGCACCTCTGGTTGGACGCCGGCGCAGAATCAGGCGCTCTCGCTGCGAATCTATCGCGACTACTGGGACCCGAGCTACGTCAGCGAGTCGGGTAGTATCAACCAGATCTGGACCACCTCGATTCAACCCTTGCGTACCATCCCCTTCCGCATCCCGCGCCTGCGCGCCATGCTCAACATGATCTATCCCAACACGCCGCTGAGCATGACGGAATGGAGCGCGGCGTTCGCCGGCGAATCCGACTTTTCCACCGCACTGGCCGATGCCGACGCTTACGGCATCATCGGCCGCGAACGCGTGTACCTGGCGTCCCGCTGGGGCGCTCCCAACCCGGTCAACCCGAACTATCAGGCGCTGAAGCTGTACCGGAATTACGACGGCAACCACAGCACGTTCGGAACGATGTCCATCTCCGCCACCCACAATGCCAACCCGAACCTCTTCAGCGTGTATGCGTCGCTTTCGCCGTCGGGCGCCGCGCTGAAGCTGATGGTCATCAACAAGGACCCGGCGAACGCGGTGCAAGTGACCTTCGCGCTCAATCACTTCGCGCCGGGCGCCTTCACGGCGTACACGCTGTCGAAGGCTTCGCCGAGCTCCATCGTGGTGTCTGCCGGCGGGATGTGGAGCGGCACGCAGACGTTCCCGCCGTATTCGGCGACCCTGCTCGTGGCCGCCGCCTCCGTCTCTGCCATCCCTTCCGCCGAGTGGGATTTGAATCCCGACACGATTCAGGCGCCCGTCGGCGGCACCGTCACCCTCGCGCCGACACTTCTCTCCGGCACCTCCGTGACGCTCCAGAGCGCCACCTTCAACTCCGGCTACACCGCCGGCGGGACGATTTCAATCTCCCAGGCACAGGTCATCGCCAGCCAGAACGGCGCCATCTCCGTGAACGCCGGAGCCACGCCCGGCTTCTATCAATTCTCCGTGACGGGCGTGGACGGTTCGGGCGTCACCCAGACGAAGGACGGCTGGATCGTGATCGGGAATCCATCCGCCACCCTGACGAACAACAACACCCCGGCTACGGGCGCCGGCGGCACGCAAGTCACGCTTTCCGTCACCCTGAATCCGCTTACATCAATAGGCTCTCCAGCTTGCGGAAGCCCTCCGTGCGGGCCTACGTATGCCGCCGGAGCCTCCGTCTTGTTCACGGTGAATGCCGGCTCTTTGTCGGGCGGCGTGTATCCCGTCAACTCCACCAGCTCGACCATGCAGCAGATTGCCGTGGTGGACAGCAACGGCCATGCCAGCGTGAAGCTGACGCTTCCGGCGACGTCTGGCGCCCAGGTGACCGTGACCGCTGAGGGTCCTTACGCGCTAGGACACCCGGTCCTGCCGCTAACGATAACGGTGCAGTAAGGGCTTGGCCGGGGGCGGCATCTCGCCCTGCTGTTGGTCGGCGGAAAAGTCCAGGGCGAGATTCTTCGCTCCGCTCCGCTTCGCTCAGAATGACAGGCTATGGCGTTTTCCGCTCAGAATGACAGGCTGTGGCGTTTTCCTCTACGAGCGGGCCCAGGGTTTCCCCCGGTGAGATCATCGGCCCGTTTCCCAAGGCTTACCTGGCCATCCAACCGCCATCGACCGTGAGGATGATACCGTGGACGTAATTCGAGGCAGAGGAGGCAAGGAATACAACGGCTCCCTTGAGGTCCTCGGGTTCGCCCCAGCGCCCGGCGGGGATTCGAGCCAAGATGGCCGGGGCGCGCTGCGGGTCGTTTCGCAGCGCCTCCGTGTTATCGGTGCTGATATAACCGGGCGCGATGGCGTTGACGTTGACGCCTTTCCCCGCCCATTCGTTCGCCAGGGCCTTGGCAAGTTGACCCACACCGCCCTTGCTGGCCGCATAGCCGGGAACCAGAATGCCGCCCTGAAACGCCAAAAGGGAAGCAGTGAAGATGATCTTACCCTGGCCTCTCTCCACCATCCGTTTTCCGATTTCCCGGCTCAGAATGAACTGCGCGTTGAGGTTGACTTCAATTAATTTATCCCAGTATTCGTCGGGGTATTCGACGGCAGGTTTGCGCAGGATGGTCCCGGCATTATTCACCAGGATATCGATGGTTCGAAAATCGGCCTGCACCTGTTTGATGAAGGCATAAAGAGCCTTGCGGTCGCTGAAATCGCAGGCATAACCACGGAAATCTCTGCCCAGTGCCCGAACCTCCCGTTCCACCTGGCTGCCAGTTTTCTCCTGCGAGGCGCTGACCCCGATAATATCTGCTCCGGCCTCTGCCAGAGCCAAAGCCATGGCCTTCCCGATTCCGCGCCTGCAACCCGTCACCAGGGCGATTTTGCCCTGGAGTTTGAACTGGTCAAGAATGTGCATTCCGCTTTGCTACCTCCTGCCCGGACTTATGCTTATTCTCCACATTTAATCAAAACCTTCATCACGGCGCCGCCGCGTTCCATTTGCTGGAGGCCCGATTGCACCTGTTCCAAAGGATAGGTCTGGGTGATGAGCCGGTCGAGCGGAAGCGATCCTGAAGCGGCCAATCGAATCCCTGCCTCGAAGTCCTGGTGCTCATAGACGCGGGCGCCACGCAACCGCAATTCGCGCCAGAAGAAGCGAAACAGGTCAACCTTGGGAGGGTCGGCAAATATTGCGACAACCACGATTCGTCCCCGCGTGCGAAGGAGCTTGGTCATCAATTCGGCGCCTGCCGCCGACCCTGTCACTTCAAAAACCACATCCGCGCCGGCTCCGTTGGTTTGGTCTGTTACATATTCCGGAAAATCTTTCTGCCGGGGATCCATGGCCTCGAGCCCCAACTCCTGGAGAAGTTGCAGGCGGTAAGGATTGATCTCTGAGACCAGGACCCTGGCGCCTTGGCTCTTCGCCACCAGTGCGACGAGCGTGCCGATCGGGCCACCCCCAAGCACTGCAACATATTCGCTTTCCGCCACGGAGCCCAGGCGCACAGCGTGGCAGGCCACCGACACTGGCTCGACAAGCGCGGCGATATGGAAGGGCAAGGTGGCGGGAAGATGATGCAAAGTGTGTGCGGGGACCGTCCAGTAGGTCTGCATTGCCCCAGGAGTGTCAATGCCCATGAACTTCAGGTTCTGGCAAATGTGGTTGTGACCGGCGCGGCAGGCCGGGCAATTATTGCACGGATCGAGAGGCATCACGGTTACCGCATCGCCCACCGAAAAGCCCTCCACCCCCGGTCCAAGTGCTGAAATCGTGCCGGACATCTCATGCCCCATGACCTGTGGCAGGTGAACCCGATGATCCATTTTGCCGTGAAATATATGTAGGTCAGTGCCGCAGATTCCGCAATAAGCCACTTGGATTTGCACTTGGCCCAATGTGGGTTCAATGGCCGTCTGCGGACCGGTCCTCATGGTTGCACTTCCTACGTAAAATGCGGCTTTCATGCTCCTTACCTCGGAAAGGTTCTTAATCCCAAGAATCGCCACTAAGAATAAGCCACAGTGAGTGTTGACACCAGAACCAAGTTGATCTTTTACTGTACAGCGGAATTTGGAAGTTGCCGGCAAGCGAGGCCTCACATAAACTCGCGTTTCGGAGTTGAAGGGCACTGACGCGATGCCTGCGGCTGCGGCGACAGCGACGAGCAGAACGATCATGACAGCAGAAGGCGGTGCTTACGCTTTAATCCTTTTCTGTGCCCAAGAAGGGCCGATCCAAATAGGGAAGCTTGGAATATTGCAGCTTCGACGAGGTTTCTACGTTTATGTGGGCAGCGCGGTGGGGCCGGGAGGTGTCCGAGCCCGCGTCGCGCACCATCGGAAGTTGTCGCTTCGACCTCACTGGCACATAGATTACCTGCGACCCCATACCTGTCTCGACCGGATCTGGTATTCTCACGACCGGGTTTGTCGCGAGCATCGATGGGCTCGAATTATCCGTGCGCTGCGGGGAGCCTCCATTCCAATTGCGGGATTCGGCTCGTCGGATTGGAGGTGCAAGACGCACCTTTTCTTCTTCACGAGGCGGCCATCGTTCAAGGAGTTTCGGCAGAGAGCACAGCGCGGCCCGATGGCCGCAAACAAAACGGGATTCTCCGTGTTTTCCGAGCCTCCAAGGCCTCAACACAGAAAGCACGGAGGACCTCAGTGACCTCTGTGTTAAGTTTTTTCTGGCCACGGAGGACACGGAGGCATTACTTGCGCGAGAAGAAACCTTCGCGCGCCGACAGGAAGTTTGCGGATTCTGTTATCTTTCGATTCTGAACCCAATTTTAATGGTGACTTGGAATTCCGCCACCGCACCGTCTTTGATCTTGCCCCGTTCGTCCACAACCTCGAACCAATCCATGTTCCGCAGCGTTTTTGCCGCTTCCGCAACGGCTGCCTTTGTAGCTTCGGCAAAACTCGTGGGTGAGGTTCCTACCAGCTCTGTGATTTTGTATGTTCCCGGCATAGTGCTTCTCCTTGGTCAATTTGCCTTGCCTGTAGAAATGCATTCTAACCCCAAAAGGTCGTCTAGTGAGACCCGAATTGTAGCACGGCGTATGCTTGACAGTTTGCACTGTGCCTCATAAAATTGAATTGTTGTAGCTCATTTGGCGGCAAAAAAGGTCAGACATGGACAAGAAGAAAGTCGAATACTACAAGAAGCGCCTGGTCACGACGCAAGACGAGTTATTGCGACTGGTGACGAAGTCGGAGCGCGACGGGCGTGAGGCGGACGAAGAAGCCACGCAGGATATCGCCGACAAGGCCGCCAACTCCTACACCAAAGAGTTCCTTTTCCACCAAAGCGACGAGAACCGGCGTCTCCTGCAGATGGTCAACGAAGCCTTGGAACGCGTCAAGAACGGCACCTACGGCCTCTGTGTGTCCTGCCAAGGGGAAGTCCAGGTAAAACGCCTGGAGGCGGTGCCTTGGGCACGCCATTGCATCGAGTGCCAGGACAAGCAGGACCAGGGTCTCCTCTAGCGCACCACCCCTTAGTCCCCTCCTCTCTGAGGAGGGGACTAAGGGGTGGTGCAAAGCGAGGTTCGTCTTCAATCTCGCCAGCAATTCGAAAGTGCCAACGCCCTCCATTCTTAGGGAACTAGTCGGCAGTTTGCTTGCTGTAGTGTCCCCCACCGATTGCCTGTTGTGTCAGCAGGAACTCACGCAGCCGGGCGGCGCATCCATATGTCGGGCATGCTGGGAAAACCTTCAACCCTGGCTCGGCCCTGCTTGTGAACGTTGTGGTCTCCCTTTCGCCTCCTTACAGGCAGTGGACTCTGTAGACTCGCTTTGCGGCTCGTGCCGGCAAGGCGAACTGGAATTCGACATGGCGCGAAGCTATGGGCTCTACGCCGGAAACTTGCGCAAGGCTATCCTTCATTTGAAATTTTACGGGCGGGAATACCTGGGCCACCGCCTTGGCGCGCTTTTGGCGCGGGCATGGGAGGCGCTGCCCGAGCCTGATTCAGCCATCGTGGCGCCGGTACCGTTGCATCCTTCCCGAAGGCGCGAAAGAGGGTTCAACCAAGCTGAACTGCTGGCGAGAGGTCTGGTAAGAAGTCTCAGAAAAGAAGGGAGACTCCACGGATTGCGGTTGGTGGCGGGTTCCCTGCGACGCATCCGCGCCACTGTTCCGCAAGTCGGCCTGAGTGTGAGCGCGCGGCGGGAGAATGTTAGCGGCGTCTTTTCCGTGGGCCGGCCCGAAGATGTGCGTAACCGTACAGTTGTGGTGGTCGATGACGTGATGACTACCGGGGCGACTCTTTCCGCTTGCGCCGCTGCCCTCAAGCGGGCGGGCGCCGCGCGCGTCCTGGCCTTGTCGCTGGCTCGCGCGACTCCGCAATTCCCGGACATGGGCGCCCTCGAGCTGACCTCGCCTATTGACGAACTTAGGCATAACTGAACATAATGAACACGGGGCGGCAAGTAATAGTGCCTCAGCGGGATGAATGTTATGTCGGAGGATGACCACCAACGGTCGCTGCAAGAACCGGTTCTCGTATTGAACGCGACCTACGAGCCCATTAACGTCACGGCAGTTCGCCGCGCCTTGGTTCTTATCCTGAAAGGCGCCGCAACCGCAGAAGAAGATGACGGCAGCTTCATCCATGCCGCTCGGTTCGCAGTTCGTATTCCCTCGGTCATCAGACTGCTGGAATTTCGGCGGATTCCTTATCAGACACGGGCCTTGTCTCGGAAGAATCTGCTTTTGCGTGACCGCTACACCTGCCAGTTCTGTGGCCGGGCTTTCCCGGCGCACGAGCTCACGCTGGATCATGTGATTCCGCGCTCGCGAGGTGGCCATACGGACTGGGATAACCTGGTAGCCTGCTGCCACAAGTGCAACAATCTGAAGGGCGACCGGCTGCCGGAAGAGGCGGGGTTGGAACTTCTGCGACCGCCGCGGCCGTTTACGCTGCACACCAGCCGTCAGATCATGCGCATGATGGGCCGCTCGGACGAACGGTGGCGTAAGTACTTGTTCTGCTGAGAGACCTGAACTCTTTCCTCCTTTTGACTTGGCGCGAGAGGCTTGTGACCTTTTTTTGGCGGCCCAATGGAAACCCTTGCAATTGGGGCAGGGAAGTGAGTCATTTGGCGGAAGCGCGAGCACAAGCTGATTCGAGTGTGTCGTCGAGCTTGCCCGGATCTCGACGTTCAATACTCTGGACCGACGGCCTGCTGCTGGCTTTTCTGGCGGCCTTTGCCGCCATTCCTTACCTCAATACTCTCCGGAACCTTTTCGTTTACGACGACTTCAAACAAGTTGTGAATAACCCCTACCTTCAGAATTTTCATCACTTGAAGGAGATTTTCACCACCCCTGTCTGGTCTTTCCTTGGCGGAGACTACTCCCGTAACTACTACCGTCCCTTGATGTCATTCGGGTATTTGCTCTGTCACCAGTTTTTCGGACCCAGGCCGTTGGCCTTTCACCTGGTGAACCTCGCACTGAACTTGCTCGTGGTGCTTCTGCTGTTTCTCGTTACCTGGCGCATGTTTAGCGACCGCCTGTTGGCGTTTGTGGCCGCGGGCTTGTTCGCAGTACATCCTATCCACTCTGAGTCGGTCGCCTGGATCGCAGCCATCACGGACATCGAGTTGGCCCTCTTCTATCTGCTGACGTTCTGGTTCTTCTTGGGGCTTTCTAAAGTTAGCGGGCGAAGATTGATGCTCGGTGAATTGTCTATGGCCGTGAGCTTCGCCCTGGCATTGCTCGCAAAGGAACCGGCGGTCACCTTGGTGGTGCTGGCCACGCTTTACGAGCACTCCTGTCGGGAGGATCGCAAGGAGACGAGCGTTGGAATCAAACTTTCGCGCTACGGCCCTCTTTGGCTCCTGCTCCTTGTATACCTGATTGTGCGAACCCACTTTGTGGGAGGGTTGGTAAGCAGATCCCAATTTCCCGGTATGGGGCTGGACGCGGTAATCTTCTCCGCCCTCGCGCTGGCCGGCCAATATGTTTGGAAACTGTTCTGGCCTGCTAAACTTTGCGCTTTTTATGTCTTCCACTCGAGCACGAGTCCTTCCGACCCGCGGGTAGTCGGGGGTGCTGTGGCGTTGATGGTGTTGGCATTCCTTTTTGTCTTCTTCTGGAATCGCGTGCGGTTGGTCTCATTTGGACTGCTCTTTTTCTTCCTCAACCTCGCCCCCGTCTTGAACGCGCCTTGGATGGCTGCCAATGTATTCACTGAGCGCTACCTGTATTTGCCTTCTGTAGGATTCTGCTGGGTTCTGGGCTGGGCGGGGACGACTTTGTGGAGAGCTACGACAAGACATAGCGCCTGGTGGCGCGGCATCGTGGTTGTTGCCGTACTTGCAATCGCGGCCTTATGCACTCTCAGAATTATCCGGCGAAACCGGGATTGGCACGACAACGAGACGTTCTACAAGGCTACACTTGCCCTACAACCTGACGCCTACATATTTCATATCAACCTCGCCGCCATCTATCTCGACCGAGACGATTTCAAGAATGCTGAGCAGGAATTACGCGAGGCGGATAAGGTAGCACCGGATTATCCCTTGCTTCTGGATAACTTTGGATTACTAAATCTGAAACTAAAACGTTATGACGAGGCGCTGGGCTACTTAATCCGCTCCATCATGAAGAACCCGAACGAGCCTCAGCCTCACCTGTACCTGGCACTAGTGTACGAACAGACCGGACAAGCCGACTACGCAGAAAAGGAATACCGGACGGCGATCAAGCTTTCCCCTCTCAGCCATCCTGCCCATGCGGGATTTGGCGAATTCTATTTCGACCAGGGGAGGCTCCTGGAGGCCGAGACACAATTCCAAGAATCCCTCCGGGTGGTCAAGACGCTGCGTGGTTATTGGGGGCTGGGGTTGGTGTACTGGCGTGAAGGCAGGTATGCGGAAGCTGAGCATGCCTTCCAGGAAGCTGAGGCATTAGTGCCCTCTTCCGGTCGCGCCCATATCATGCTGGGGTTGCTTTACACAGATACAAAAAGGAATCGCGAAGCGCTCCGGGAATTGCAGACCGGATTGAAGAGCGAGCCCACAAATCCTCAAGCCCTCGAGGCGCTGAGGAAACTCCAGAGTCAGGACTCTTCGGGTGGTGGTTCAAACGCCAGTCCCGTGCGGTGATCAGCTCCAAAGCCGGTCCCAGGAACGTTCGTTGTCCCACTCGGTAGTGGGCTCGAAATAGCCCGTGCCCGGTTTCAGATGCTGCCTGATGACGTCTTCGTTGAGCGTCACGCCCAGGCCGGGCTTGTCCGGAACGGTGATATAGCCTTTGTTAATGATGGGTTTCTCAACGCCTTCCACGAAGTCCTGCCACCACGGCACATCCAGGGAGTGATTTTCGAGTGCCAGGAAATTCTCCGTGGCTGCGGCGCAGTGAACGCTCGCCATGCAGCCCACCGGCAGGCCTGCATAGTGCATCGCCATCGGGACACCGTATTCCATGGCCGCGTCGCCGATCTTGTGCGTCTCGAGGATTCCGCCCGACGTGGCGAGATCGGGATGAATCTTGCTCACGGCGTGCCTCTCGCACAGCTTGATGAAATCCTCCTTCAGGTAGATATCTTCCCCGGTGAGCGTGGGTGTGGGGCTTGCCTCCGTGATGCGTTGCCAGAGGTCAGTGTATTGCCAGGGAATCAAGTCCTCCATCCAGGAAAGGTTGTATTTCTCATAAGCCTTTCCCAGCCGGATGCAAGATTTCACGCCGATGTGGCCGAGGTGGTCCATGGAAAGCGGGATTTCCATTCCAACGGCTTCGCGGATCGCAGCCACATACTCGCAGAGCATTTCGATTCCCTTATCTGTCACCTCGGTTGCCACAAACGGGTGAGGGAGGAATGTTTCCTCCCAGGCGCTCAATCCCGAAGGCCGAGTCACGGTGCCGGGGGTGTTTTGGATCATGTCGATTCCCAGATCCATCTTCAGCCACGTCAAGCCCATTTCCTCCTTGCGAATTTTCATGTTCTGAGCGTAAACCTTGGGGTCCTTTGACTCGGTGGTGTCGGCATAAATCCGGACCTTGTCGCGGAATTTGCCGCCCAGCATCTGGCAGATCGGCACCCCATACACCTTTCCCGCGATATCCCAGAGTGCCATTTCGATGGAGACAACGCCGCCTGCCTGCCGCGCCGGACCGCCGAATTGCTTGATCTTCCGGAATAGGTGGTCGATGCGCAGTGGATTCTCGCCTAGAATGCGGCTCTTCAACATGAGCGCGTAGGTTGGGCTTGCGCCGTCCCGAACCTCGCCAAGTCCATAAATCCCCTGGTTTGTATCGATGCGAACGATCGTGCAAGGGCCTGGCCCGGGTTTGACTACGGTCGCCACGCGCAGGTCTGTGATCTTCAGGCTCGAGGGACTCGAGTTGGTATTCACATTGCGGAACTGCGGCTCTGAGTCGGCCGCGGCGTCCGTTCCCACAAATGCTCCGCCCAGCATCGCGGCCGACGTCTTCAACACCCCCCGTCGGTCTATCGTCAGGTCATTTTGCTTAGACATCGTTTCATCTCCTCTTCGTTGGTTACTCTTAGTGCTCCTTCATCCGTTGTTTGGAGCCCTTCGAGGCGGCCCATTGGTTGAATTCCTCGATCATCTGGTGGGTCCATCGGCCGTCAATTTCCCCTGGCGCGTACTTCTGCTGCCGCAGCATCATGTGGCCCCACTCGTCGACCAGGTGGGTAAGCTCAGCTTTGTCGGCCACCTCTTCGCACATCTGCGGAGGGATGAAGGTGATCCCTTCGGGATCCGTCACGGCCACGTCGCCCGGCATCACCGTAGCCTGTCCGATCCGGATGGGGACGTTGATACCCATCAGCATCACGTTCCTCAGCGCGGAGGGATCCACTCCGCGGGCGTAGACTTGAAAGCCCTCAATCTCCCTTATTCCCGACTCGTCGCGAACCGAGCCGTCCACAATCAACCCGGTGTGGCTCTTGGCGTACATCGACGTCCCAAGGTTGTCACCGATGAACGTGCCATCTTTGATCTTTCCGAACAAATCGACCACCAGAATGTCACCAGGTTTGAGGGTATCGATCACCCAGGAATTCTGCGCCCCAATGCGGCCCTCTGCCTTGCCGTGCTCGTTGAGCACGGCGTTAACGTCCGGCCTCACCGGCATGAATACGGCAGTGACCACTCTTCCCGCAAGACGCGGCCCCGAGTTAATCACTTTCCAACCCCCCTCGAACTGATACGGGTAGCCGGCCCCCATGAGCACGCCCCATGCTTCTTCTGCGTCCACCGCCTTTAGCCTGTTGAGCAATTCATCCGGAACCTTGGGCCGCCCGTCCGGAAAGCGGTCGCCTTTCCATTCGCGCGTCAGCTCGATGCGCTGCTCCTTGGAAAACATTCCAAGCTGCGCCCATCCGCACACACTGAAGCCCAGGACAACAACGATCAACACCAGCAAAGAGAAATTCTTTTTCATGTATTCGCCTCCTTAATCGAATCAGCAGAGTATAGCAGGGAATCCAGCCCTGCATAGTGAGTAGCAACGGCGGGTGTTGGTGTCGTTTGGAATGGGGACCCACATTCCAAATGACACCAGCACCCGCCTGCCAGATAACCCAGTGGGTCCTATTGATCGAACCCAAGGAACCGAGTACTCTATGGCTAGCGCAGGTTATGTCGAGAGGTTGGGAAAGCAAAGCGGTTGAGTCACAGATGGAAGCCGCCCGGTCCGACCAGGCGGGTTCTTCGGAGGAACGCGTTACCCCTGATAAGGCTGATGCGCACCGCAAGAAGGAAACCTTACTTCTCGCCAGGACCTACCTTTTGCAACAACTTCAGTCCAGCCAAAATCCCCGCCACCGCGAGATCATAGAAAAGGCGCTTGCCGATTTGGAGAAACAGCTCGCGTCGACCGAAGAGGTTGATCGATCAGCCGGTGTTCCTTGATCTTGCAAAGCACCGACCTCATTGGTCAGTCGTCCGTTGTCAGTGGTCCGTTGTGAACAGAAAAAACGAGGCGTGGGATTGCAACCATTATGATCCGCTACATTGTGGCGAGTACAATATGTCTCTTGCTTTTGAATCATCGAAACTGTTAATATTTCCCTTCGACCTGCAAGCAGTTCCCTCGCACAGGAAGCAGGTATCGTTGAAGCGGGAGAATGTCTTCCTTAATTCCTCGAGCGTAGTTCCCCTGGTTGAGTCCTTAGCCCACACCCGGATTCGAGACTGTTATCAATGCGGGAAATGTACTGCGGGATGCCCGATGGCCGCTGGGATGGACACGCCGCCCAGCCGCCTCATTCGCCTGCTGCAACTCGGCCATGCAAAGAGGGCGCTGCAAGCGCAAGCCATTTGGCAATGCGTCTCCTGCCAGACCTGCGCCACACGTTGCCCGAAGTCCGTGGATTGCGCGGGAGTAATGGATGCGCTGCGGCAACTGTCGGCGGAGCGCGGGGTCACCACACCCAAGCAGCAGCGCACCGTGCTTTTCCAGAAGGCCTTCCTCAGAAACATCCGCCGCAACGGCCGCCTGAACGAGTTGGAGCTGATCGCTGAGTTCAAATTCTCGACCTTCCTGCACAGCCGGAGCCTTTCCTTTCTCTTCAAGGACGCGACGCTGGCCCCCCAACTGATGAAGCGGAAGAAGTTCCATCTGGTGGGCGAGAAGGCTCATGACCGGGCCGTGGTGGGCCGCATCTTCGCGCGCTGCATGGACAACTCACTGTTATGAATCTCGCCTACTATCCCGGCTGCGCCTTGCACGGTTCTTCGAACGATTACGAGCAATCGCTTCGGGCTTGCCTGGAGACTCTGGACGTCCAACTGAGAGAAATCGACGATTGGATTTGCTGCGGCGCCACCGCCGCGCACTCGCTGAACCAGAAACTCGCCGTCGCCCTGCCCGCGCGCAATCTGGCCCTGGCGGAGGGCAAAGGTTTCCGGGAGATGCTGGCGCCCTGCCCGATGTGCTCGATGCAACTGCTCAAAGCGCGCAAAGCTCTGGCGGAGGATGAGGCGCTTCGGCGCAGCGTGTCCAAGATCGTGGAATTGGAAGTTCGCGGCGACACGCAAGTGCTGAACTTGATCCAGCTCTTCGAGACGATTGGTTTGGACCGGCTCAAGGCCGCGGTGAAGGCCCCACTCGGCTCGATTTGCGCCGCCTGCTATTACGGCTGCCTGCTGACGCGGCCCGCAAGCGTGGTGGAGTTCGATGATTGCGAGCAGCCCCGCTCCATGGAGAAGATACTGGAAGCGTTGGGCGGAAAAACCGTGGATTGGAACTACCGCACCGAGTGTTGCGGAGCCGGGATGACCATGGCCAACGAGCAGACAGTGCTCGAACTCTCGCACAAGATCCTGAGCAATGCCGCCGCGCACGGCGCCAACTGCCTGGTGGTGGCCTGCCCCATGTGCCACGTGAACCTCGACATGAAACAGCCAGACATCGAGCGGCACTACGGCGTGCGGCACGCGATGCCTGTCTATTACTTGTCCGACGTGGTGGGACTGGCGCTGGGCATCAGGCCCGAGGCGCTGGGCATCGACCGGCATTTCGTGGGGAAAGCGTAGGAGACCATGTCCCGAATCGGCGTCTTCATCTGCTGGTGTGGCGAGAACGTCGCCCGCACCGTGGACGTGGAAGAGGCCACCAAGCAGGTGGCGCAATTTCCCGGCGTACGTTGCGCGGTGAACTACAAGTACATGTGCTCGGACCCCGGCCAGACGCTGGTGCGCGATAAAATTGCTTCCGAGCGCCTGGACTCCGTGGTGGTTGCTTCCTGCTCTCCGCACATGCACCTGCGCACTTTCCGCAATGCCGCGGCGCTTGCGGGCCTGAACCCTTACCGCGTGGAGATGGCCAATATCCGCGAACAGTGCTCGTGGGTCCACCCGGACCGCACCCAGGCCACGGCCAAAGCAGTGCAATTGATCCGCCTCTCGGTGGAGAAGGCCCGGCGCGACCACGAGCTTCAGCCGATTCGCGTGCCGGTGACGCGCCGCGCGCTGGTGATCGGCGGCGGGGTGGCGGGGATTCAGGCGGCGCTGGACATCGCCAACTCCGGCTACGAAGTGGTGATGGTGGAGCGGGAGCCTTCCATCGGCGGCAAGATGGCGGGACTTTCCGAAACTTTTCCGACCCTCGACTGCTCGCAGTGCATTCTGACGCCGCGCATGGTGGAAGTGGGACAGCACCCCAAAATCCGGCTTTACAGCTACTCGGAAGTGGAAGCTGTGAGCGGCTACGTGGGCAACTTCAACGTCACCATCCGCCAGAAAGCGCGCTACGTTGACATCAGCAAGTGCACCGGCTGCGGCGAATGCTGGAACGTCTGTCCGCTCAAGAGAAACCGCAGCGAGTTCGATTACGGCCTGGGATTTCGCCCGGCCATTTATGTCCCGTTCCCGCAGGCCGTGCCGGCCCGCCCGGTCATCGACCCCAAAACCTGCGCCAAGCTTATCCGCAACGGCTGCGGATTGTGCATTAAGAAATGCAAGGCGGAGGCCATCAACTTCAAGGACCAGGACAAGCTGGTGGAGGAGAAGGTCGGCGCGGTCGTCATCGCCACTGGTTATAAGTTGTATAACATTGGGAAAACCCAGGACAGGCCAGGCCTCGAAGGTTACGGCGAGTACGGATACGGCAAGTACAAGAACGTGATTGATTCGCTGCAGTTCGAGCGCCTGATCTCAGCTTCCGGCCCCACGGTCGGCGAGCTCAAGCGGCCGTCCGACGGCGCGCTGCCCAAATCCGTGGTCTTCATCAGTTGCGTAGGTTCCCGCGACAACGCCAAGGGCCTGGCTTACTGCTCGAAGATTTGCTGCATGTACACTGCCAAGCACGCCATGCTTTATAAGCACAAGGTGCACGACGGGCAGGCCCACGTCTTCTACATGGACATCCGGGCGGGCGGGAAGGGCTACGAGGAATTCGTCCGCCGGGCCATCGAGCAGGACGGCGCGCAGTATTACCGTGGGCGGGTCTCGAAGATCACCGAGGAAAACGGCAAGCTGATTGTGCGCGGCGCGGACACGCTGGCCGGCGAGCCGGTGACGATTGAGGCGGACATGGTGGTGCTGGCAGCCGCCATGCGTCCCGCCGACGGGGTCGAGCAACTGGCCCAAAAGCTCAACGTTGGGTACGACGAGTACGGCTTCCTGCTCGAATCGCACCCGAAACTTCGCCCGGTAGAAACCAGCTCTGCGGGCGTCTATATCTGCGGCGCCTGCCAGGCCCCCAAGGATATTCCCGAATCTGTCGCGCAGGCCTCCGCGGCGGCAAGCAAGGTGCTGATAACATTCTCCGCCAGCGAACTGACGCGCGAGCCGGAGATTGCGAAAATCAACGAGGAGACTTGCGCTGCCTGCTTTACTTGCCTGCACGCTTGCCCGTACCACGCCATCGAGCAGGCGGAAATCCGCACCCCGCGCGGAGTGTTCGTCAAGCGCACGGCACGGGTGAACCCGGGGTTGTGCATGGGCTGCGGGACGTGTGTGGCCGTCTGTCCCTCCAAGAGCGCTGATCTGGAGGGCTTCACCGAGCAGCAAATCTATTCCATGGTCGAAAGCCTGGTATGAGCGAAAGACCCGAGTTCGAGCCGAAAATCGTCGCCTTCGTCTGCAACTGGTGTACGTATCTGGGCGCCGACTTGGCGGGGACGACCCGCCTCGAGTACCCAGCCAATGTGCGCATCATCCGGCTGCCGTGTACCGGCCGGATCGACTTCAACCTCATCATCAAAGCGTTCGAGATAGGCGCAGATTCGGTGCTCGTCTCCGGCTGCCATCCCGGCGATTGCCACTACACCTCAGGGAACTATCACGCCCGCCGCCGCTGGATTCTCTTTCGCGAGCTGCTTCAGACGCTTGGTTTCGACCTGGAGCGAATTTACTTTACCTGGATCTCCGCTGCGGAAGGCCACAAGTGGCAGCAGACCGTCAAGGAGATTACCGAGAAGACGCGCAAGCTGGGACCCTATAAGGACCTCTACCAGATCTCCGGTAGCGGCGACCTGGCATCGTCAGGTAGGGGCGCATCGCGATGCGCCCCTGCGGTACCGGTTGAGGTGTGCGGTAGGGGCACATGGCCATGCGCCCCTACAGACGAGGCAGCGCTACGCGACACCTGCCGCCGCCTGCTGGCTGAGGGCAGCGTGAAGGTGGTGATTGGCTACGGGAGACGCGGTCCGGTGTTCGTCACGCGGCCTGAGGACGTCGAGCAACTGATCTGGGACAACCACTGCCTGGCAAACCTCACCGTCTATCTGAAGCGCAAGGAGATTCGCGGGCTGGGGCGGCCGGCGATTGTGGTGAAAGGGTGCGACGAGCGCGCTTTAGTGGTGCTTGAAAAGGAATCGCAGATTGACCGCAAGGAAATGCACGTCCTCGGCATGGCCTGCAAAGGGATGGGCAAGGCGAAGTGCGAGACTTGCGATGTTCACATGCCGCGTTTTGCGGACGAAGTGATGGGTGAGGCGGACAAGCATCCCGCTGAGACCGGCGAACGGTGGAAATCGCTGGCGTTCCTGCTGGCGCTGTCTCCGGCTGGGCGGATGGCGTATTGGGCAAGGGAATTCGAGCGTTGCGTGAAGTGCTACGCCTGCCGCCAAGTCTGCCCGATGTGCTATTGCGAGCGCTGCCTGGTGGAGAAGAACCGGCCCACGGAGATTGAGCCTTCGGCCACGGCCAAGGGCAACTTCGCCTGGCACATTGTACGCGCGTTTCACCTTGCCGGCCGTTGCGTCGGCTGCGACGAATGCACGCGGGCCTGCCCGGCTGGAATTGACCTGCGCTTGCTCAACCTTTCGCTGGCGAAAGCGGCGGAAGAGCACTTTGCCTACCGCGCCGGCATGGACCCCAAGGCCGAGCCGTTGATCGGCGCTTACTCCCTTCAGGACAAGGAGAACTTTATCCGGTGAGCGCAACTATTTCCCAACGGGCGCTGCGAGGAGTGGTGACAGAGTGGATCAGGCAAGGCAAACGTGTTGCCGGTCCGCGCCAGGTGAAGCCCGGCTGCGTGCTCTACGCGCCTTTGGAATCTTCCGACCAGTTGGTGCTGGAAGGCTTCGTCCACCCAGCCAACTCCGTGAAGGAGTTCATCTTTCCGAAACACGAAGAGCTTTACGGATACCGCATTACAGGGAATAGGATTGAGCTCATCGAGGTTAAGCAACCCGCAGGCGAGCAGGTGCTGATTGCGGCGCGGCCATGCGACGCGGCCTCGATGCCCATCCTGGACCACGTTTTCAACTGGGATTATAAGGATGAACTGTATAATCTCCGCCGCCAATTAACTACAGTCGTAACGCTGGCCTGCGCGGCGCACGATGATGCGTGCTTCTGCACATCGGTGGGCTTGGGGCCTGCTGCCGAGCGCGGCTCGGACGCGATGCTGCTGGAATTGGGGGACGGCGAGTATGAAGTCCGCTGCCTGACAGAGAAGGGGAAAGCCCTCTTGGACGGCAAGGTGCAGGCCTCCGAGCGGGTGGCGAGCGTTTCGCCGGGGCCTGAAAAGCGGTTCGAGGCGGAGCAAGTGGGGGCCTTTGTGAAGGAGCATTTCGACAGCCCCTTCTGGCCGTCCGAGACGCTGGCCTGCCTCGGCTGTGGCGCTTGTGCGTACACCTGCCCGACGTGCCATTGTTTCGATATCGTCGACGAGGGAAATATCGAGAGCGGGGTGCGCGCCAGGAACTGGGATTCGTGCCAATTCGCGATGTTCACGCTCCACGCTTCCGGCCACAACCCGCGCCCCGACCAGCCATCGCGGCAGCGCCAGCGCATTGACCACAAGTTCCACGTCTATCCGGAAAAATTCGGAGAGATTCTCTGCACCGGCTGCGGAAACTGCACGCGCAACTGCCCGGTGGGGATGGGCGTGCTGAGCGTCGTGACTGCTTTGTAGCGCCGATTTTTAGGTCGGTCACCGGAAGGCGGGGCTTTACGGTGTGTTAGAAGCCAGCCCTCTCCCCCTTGGGGGAGAGGGTGGCCCGCGACGGCGTTTTCACCAGCCGGCGCGGGACGGGTGAGGGGGTCCTAACCTCGCTCGGGTTACCTCACGTTCGAGGTTCTTACAAAGGCCCTTTGCTACTGGGATTGACAATGCATAATATCTACGAACCCGACCTGATGAAGGTCATTGAGACACGACAGCAGACGCCGGATGTGAAATCCGTAAAGGTCCGCTTCCTTGACGAAGCGCGAGCGAAAGAGTTCTCTTTTCGCGTTGGCCAATTCGGCATCTTCTCCGTGTTTGGCTACGGTGAAGCCACCTTTAACATCTGCTCGAGCTCCAACTGGAAGGACTACCTCGAGTTCTGTTTCCGCCGCGTGGGTTGCGTCACCGAAGCGCTGTGGAGCGTCGAGGAAGGTGATGTGATCGGTTTCCGCGGCCCTTACGGAAATGCCTATCCGACGGAGGAGTGGAAAGGAAAGAACCTGATCTTCCTCGGCGGCGGCATTGCCATGCCACCCGTCCGTTGCGCGGTGTGGTATGCGCTGGAGAACCGCGCGGACTACGGCGAGATTACGATTGTCTATGGAGCGCGCACCGTCCCGGACCTCGTTTATGTGGACGAGCTGGACGAATGGGCCAAGCACCCGAAGGTGCGCGTGGTGCGCTGCGTCGATCCTGGCGGAGAGACGCCCGATTGGAAGGGTGAGATCGGGTTCGTGCCCACCGTATTCGAGCGCGCCGGCGTGTCGGCGGAGAACTCAGTCGCTCTCGTCATCGGCCCCCCCATCATGATCAAGAATACCCTTCCGGTACTCTACCGGATGGGGATTCTGCCCAGCGTTGTTTACACCAGCCTCGAAAACCGCATGAAATGCGGGGTAGGGAAGTGCGGTCGCTGCAACGTCGGATCGTTCTACGTCTGCAAGGAAGGTCCGATCCTCACCATGGATCAGCTCGAGCGCCTGCCGGCTGACTACTGAGGCTGTGCCACTCGAGTGTCGCCAGCAAGAGATCCCAATTCAGGAGTGTGGAGTTCACCCCGCCAATGTGGCGCTGTGCATCAGCGTATAATCCCAGCGGCAGCGTCCTTGACTCAGAGTTTCCCCCCTCTATAATTACATTGGAAATTAGGAACGGAATGCGAGGCGTAGGCAGACCCGGAGGACCGGTGGAGGCACGCGACGATTTCTTGGCTGAGCAGTGACAATTGGAGGTGGAAATGGAAAAGGCGATACTAATACCCGCGAATCCGGATCTCGAGTTTACCGGCGGAGGAAGTGAAGGGAGCATCATAGCCCACGCAGTCAGAATAGAGGACAAAGGGGCCGATATTTGGCGCCTCATTGTTCCTGGCAATCGGGAGGCAAGCGACTTCCCCCACGGCGACATACGCACTGCCTATCTCTACGATGTCCGCGAAAAGGGAGTTACGCATGTTTGCGAAATCGCATGGGTAAAGCCTCTGTCGGACATTGGTTTTAGGGAAGCGCGTAAGTACATGGCAGAGAAATTCAAGACCCGCAGAAGTTTCGAACAGCGCGCGAAATGGTTCTACGCCCTGAAGATAACGAATATATTCGTGCTCAAGCGGGTCCACCGGCCTGAGGATTTCTTGAAATACGCAGATGGAAAGCCAGTTGTGCGTGTTAGGAATTACTGCATCGTTCAAGACCCGCACTTTGTCCACCATGGCAAGCAAGTGACGAGAGGCGAAATAATGAGCAACCACATGGCGGACTTGTTGTTGCGCGGACGGGTGACGGAAAAGGATATCGAAGATCTGTTCTATTACAGGTTAATGAAAGACGCGAGAATTGTAGATCGGCAAGGTGCGTTCAGAAACGTAGGCCGTCTTGATCTTTTGGTGAAAGATCGGTTTGGCAACTTCGTCGTTTACGAACTCAAAAAAGGAGTTGCACGTCCCGCTGCGCTTGAACAGATCAATAAGTATATGAAAGCGTGCGAGAAAAAATACAACGTCAGCGCAAAGAGGATAAGTGGCGTCATTCTGGCGCGAGATGCCGAACCGGAGCTCCTCAAGGCGCTCGGGAAAGGACCAAACGTCGAGTTCAAAAAGTATTGGTTCAGTATCGAGATGAAATGAGGTCAGTCGCACGAGCCGAGGCAGCGCTCGCATGCTCGAACTACGACAGTACCCTCTCTTAGGGCAATTGTGGCAATTGTATTTCCAAACCCCAAAGCCCCCGTCAGAAAGGGGCCTCGGCCCCTGAAGCACCAACCAATGCCGTCAGCGAACACGGGCTTCAGCGGCTAAAGCGTGGGAGCGAATCTATTCGCTGGCACGGTAGATCTCCCTTCCTTCCCGAAGCGCAGGAAAGAGGACCAAGGACGGATTGTCGCCGTAAACGCGCACGTCACTCTCAGTTACTACGACAATATCCTTCGCGATGCCGGTCCCGTTCAGGCCAAGATAGATCGCTTGGGCAGTTCGCCTCCGGTGGACCCCATCTGGCATCACCACCAGCAAGTCCACGTCACTGTGTGCTCCCATCTGTCCCCGCGCCGCTGAGCCAAACAGAATGATGCGGCGCGGTTGCACCGTTTCAACGATTTTTGCGACCAAGCGGCTCAGCGTTTCCTGATCAATAGCTATTGGCATTCATTAGCATTATACATCCAAGGAAGTAACAAACCCTGTTGCATCGGAGAACCCGCCCGTACTATAGTCTCGTCTCGACTCCTTGACTCTCGACTTCTCGACTTCCATGGCAGAGCCTTTCCTCAGCATTGTGGTTCCCGCCTATAACGAAGGACGGCGTATCCGTAGCACACTGGAGAAACTGTGTCACTTTAAGGAGTTGAAGCCTTACTCGATTGAGCTGATCGTGGTGGATGACGGTTCCACAGACCAGACTGTCGAGACAGTCTCGGAGTTTCCCGCCATCCGCCTGGTTCGGAACGACCGAAATCATGGCAAAGGCTTCACGGTTCGCCACGGAGTTTTGGAAGCGCGGGGCGAGCTCATACTTTTCACAGACGCCGACCTTTCCACTCCCATCGAAGAGGTGGACAAGCTGATTTCGGCTTTGCAATCCTCCGGCGCCGATGCCGCCGTGGGTTCACGTGCCCTGAAACGCGAACTCATCGGAATTCATCAGCCCTGGTTCCGTGATATGGGCGGGCGGTTTTTCAATCTGCTTGTAAGGGTCTTCACGGGCCTCCGGTTGTGTGACACTCAATGCGGATTCAAACTCTTCAAGCGCAGTTCCACTCGCAGGGCGTTTGAAATGATGCGCGTGGAGGGTTTTGGATTCGATCCCGAACTCTTATTCCTCATTGAGAGACAAGGTGGAAGGGTGGTGGAAGTGCCAGTGAGATGGAACGACAACCCGGCCACCAAGGTGCGATTTCTTCGCGACTCCGCACGAATGTTCCTTGATTTGGTGGACATCCGCTGGCGCGCCTTCATGGGAAAGTATCAGTGAACATTATTGAATTCACTCTCCTAGTTTGGGTGTCGTCGCTCCTTGCCGGATTTGTCGGATCGTTAACGGGTCTGGGCGGAGGGATCATCATCACGCCCGTGCTGACTCTGGCTCTCGGGGTCGATATTCGATACGCCATCGGCGCCACTCTAGTTTCGGTGATCGCGACTTCCTCGGGCGCGGCCGCCGCCTATGTTCGCGAGGGTTTCTCCAACATCCGAATTGGGATGTTCCTTGAGATTGCAACCACCTTGGGGGCGGTCACAGGGGCTCTGTTCGCTACCAAGATTTCGACCGGTACAATCTCCATGATTTTTGGACTCGTTTTGCTTTACTCGGCCTATGCCTCCAGCCGTCCGCGACACCAGCGAGCGGGCGATTGCCAGCCGGACCCTCTCGCAACCCGCCTGAAAATGAACGGCAGCTATCCTACACCCGATGGGCCGAAGGCTTATTGCGCACAAGCGGTGCCCAGCGGGTTCAGTTTGATGTTCGGGGCGGGGATTCTTTCAGGTCTACTCGGGATTGGGTCGGGGGCTGTCAAGGTGATTGCCATGGATCAGGCCATGGGCCTTCCCTTTAAGGTTTCGACCACCACCAGTAACTTCATGATCGGCGTGACGGCTGCCGCGAGCGCGGGCGTCTATCTCGGCCGCGGATACATTGATCCTGGTCTTACCATGCCAGTGATGCTTGGGGTGGTGGTCGGCTCGCTGGTGGGGGCGCGTGTCTTGACCCACGCCAAGACACGGTGGTTACGACTTCTCTTCGGTCTTGCAATTGGCATTTTGGCGATCGAGATGATCTACCACGGACTGACAGGGAGGCTATAACGTGGCACAGCAGACACGCCAATGGACGGACCAATATGTTGAAGAATTGATCGGGAATCTCCTCCGGGTGGGCGTAACGCTGGCTGCGGCAGTGGTTCTTTTCGGAGGGGCCGTATACCTGGTTAGGCATGGACTTGCGGCGACTCATTACCACGTTTTCGTAGGTGAACCCGCGGACTTGCGCAGCGTGTCAGGAATCGTGAGAGACGCTCTAGCCTTTCGGGGACGAGGCTTGATCCAGCTCGGGCTGCTGCTTTTGATCGCAACGCCTGTGGCGCGCGTTGCCTTCTCGGTTGCGGCTTTCGCCATGCAGCGTGACCGGCTTTACGTCGCGGTTGCGCTCATCGTCCTTGCGGTACTGATCTACAGCCTCACGGGTGGGCACCTTTAGAATTGCCGATTTTCGATTGCCGATTGGCGATTGGGCAGGAACTTACCGCGCCACCTTTTTCAATCGGCAATCAGCAATCGTCAATGTCTCGGGCGGGGCTAGAATTGTCGATTTTCTATTGACGATTGGTAATTGACTCGCCCTGCCGCTTTTTCAATCGGCAATCGACAATCGTCAATCAACAATCGCCAATGTTTCGGGCAACCGAATCAATGCCTTCCGAATCGAAATACAAGGCGTTGCCACGAATCGAAGAAGAGTGTATGCTCTCCAGTGGGAATACAGTTAGGGCTTGTAACAGTGCCTCGCGGGGCATACTATCCTGGGCTTAGAGCAAGGCGATACAGAAAGGAGCTTATTATGCTAGGCCGGACGGTGAGAGTGATGGGCGTCCTTACGGCGTTGGTTTACCTTTCCGCATCCGCGTTCGCCGACCAAGCGAAGGTGCCGAAAGAAGCGCTTTCAATCCCGGCGGGCAGTGTGCTTCATATGAAGCTCACCACCACGCTTACCTCCAAGACCAATAAGACAGGCGACCCATTTACGGGTCAGGTCACCCAGCCGATCGTTGTGGACAGCAAAGAGGTGGTTCCGAAATACAGCCAAGTGGAAGGACATGTCGCCTTCGTAAAACCCTCCAAACGTATTAAGGGCACAGCCCAAATGCGACTGGTTATCGACAGGGTCGTGACCCCTGACGAAGACAAGCAGTTCATGCTACCGAGTACCTTGGACGATTCAAACAACGCGCCCTGTGCTCACACCAAAGATGAGGAAGGCACCCTCGAGGGGTGCGGCAAGAGCAAGAAAGATGCTGTTAAAGGTGCTGCTATTGCCGGAGCCATGGGAGCCGGGGCGGGCGCCACTGTCGGCATGGGTCACGAAATAGATTGCGAATATTATGGGAACTGCGGTGGCCCAAGCATGGGGGCTGATATCGGCTATGGCGCCGCAATTGGCGCCGGGACCGCATTGATCTATAGCTTATTTAAACACGAAAAGCACATCATTCTTGTGCAAGGAACGGAATTGACCTTTATCGTGAATCGCACCACGGAAGCTAAGGATTTGCCGCCAGCCCCCCCAGAACAAGCTCAATCCCAATAGTTTCGCGCCGAGTCAAGGCGTGCTGGCCTGCAAGGCTCTCCAACCGGTCAAAATTCATGTCAATAGACAACGTCTAGTGACACGTCATAGAACCGGTGCTGAAGGCCGGCAAATTGGCCGAAATATGCGGATGTAACGTTGTTGTGGACGTCGCGGAAGTTCCCATGGTTGGTGATATTGAAGATCCGTAACGCCCCGCGAAACTTATGATTCTTGGCCCAAGGAATCCAGCGCATGCGGAAATCCTTGGAAAGTTGCAGGTCGAGCGAGAAATAGGTTGGGAAACGAAGGCTGTTCGGCGTGCCGACGTAATTCTGAAGAACATCAACAGCGGAATAGGGGAAGCCTGTATGGAGGTCAAGCACCGGGCTGGCGGTAATTTCCCAGGGGACCTTGAACCGGCCCCAGGTGACGAGCCGGTTGGGGACGTTGCTGGGCAAGGCCCCGAAAAAATTGGGACGGATGACCGGTTGTTCAAAGGGCACGTAAACGGCGGAGAGCGTGTTGAGGTCTCCGCGGGAAAGGCTGTAAACATACGAAATGTTGAAGTCGGCATTCTCTCGAGCTCTGACGCGCAGCGTGGTTTCAAGCTCGTGATAGCGTGATGCGCCGGTGTTGCTGAGGAGGAGGACGGGGCCGCCGGGGGCATTGTACAGCGGATTGACAATGAACTCATCGTAGGAGCGACTGCTGAGATAACTCACCCGTGCAATCACGTTGGGCCGAATCTCCTGGTCCATCTCCACGTTCCAGGTCAAGTTGAACGGCGTGCTGTCGAGGCGGTTTTTCGAGGGCACAACGATTCCGTGCTCGTCCTTCTTCTCGTAGAAGTTCTGGAGAACGATGGGCGGGCCGAGCGGGTTTCCCAGAGTGTCGTAATAAGTGACAACACGCGTGAGATTCCGGGTGAAGTCACCGGCCAGCAGCGGCAGGCGATCGTAGAAGAGGCCGATACCCGAGCGGATAATCGTCTTGGCATTGCGTCCCGGAGAATAGACCAAGCCGAGGCGGGGGGCGAATGCCGCATGCTCGCCGAGCGTTTGCCCGGAATAGCGCACCCCGTAATCAAGGGCGATCTGGTCGTTAAAGGCCCAGTGGTCCTGGGCGAATGCGGCCAATTCCGTATCTTCAGCTCTCAAAACACCCCCTCCCTGGAAGGTTATGAGTTCGGCAAGCGAACCGTCCGGCCTCACCAGTTGCACAGGATGGGATTTGCTGAGGTCGCTATAGGAGCGATGAACAAATTCTCCCCCTACCCTGAGGGTGTGTCGGCCGGCCCAATCTTTCTTTCCGGATTGATAATTCTGGAGCAGTTCTTGCTGGGTGCTAGCCCGAGTCCAGGCGTTGAAGAAGTTTCCTTCCCAATTGTCCGGCGTCAGGATCATATCCTGTGGACCTTGCCCGTGCGCATAGCTGTCGAAGTCGGTGTGCTGGAAGAGGGTCGTCAGCACTCCGCCGTTGGAGAACATGTACCTGTCTGTAGCGCCAATTGAAAATCCGCTCTGGGCATAGTCGGAGGAGGCAGGCTGCGATATGAAAGAGTCGATATTGGCGTATTGCTCGCGCATCGGAAACACCTTCAAGTTGGCGGTCACGAGATTTTGGGGGGAAGAAACGTAATAGAGATCCGTGAACGAATCAAAGCCCTCCTTCTTCGTCTCGTTATGCGGCCAAGCCAACCCGCGCACCGGCTGCTTATTGATATCGTACATGAAGGATTCTGAGAAACTCAGTTTGTCACTTAGGATAGGGCCGGTGAAGCCAAGACGTGGTGAGTCGTCGGAAATACCCACGATCTGGCCGCTTTTGATGCGCACGGCGGGGAGAAAGTCGTTCAGTTGCCAGTTCCATTTGTTCAGAGGAGCTTTGGTCTGGACGCTTGTCAGCCCACCGGTAAAGCGGCCATACTGCGCTTGATAGGCGGTCTTCTGAACTTCCACAGATTCCACCGCGTCGACGGGAACTTGAATCGAGAAACTTCCCGTAACCGGATCGACGGTCTCCGCAGAGTCAATGAGCAACATGCCTTGATTCTCAGTGACGCCTTTGATGTTTATTTTCCCGTCGGGGGTCCGAATAACTCCCGGCACAAGCGGCAAAGCTGCCAGGAATTTTTGCTCCACCAAGGGCAACGTTCGAAGCTGCCCTGAGCTGATCGTGGCCGGTGGTGCTGTGGTCTCCGTGGAGACAGCCGACGCCTTCTCCTTTACCTCCACCTTTTGGCGGACGACTACCTCGCGGGGCAAGACGACCTGGACAAACGGCGACTCTCCTTCGGCGATCACGATATCCTTCTGAATCAGAGGCTCATATCCGAGCGCTGCGCAAGTCAGATCATAGCTGCCAGAAGTCAGCCCTGTGAATTCAAAGGCGCCGTTTTCTCCGGTTGTTTGGGGTCGCCCTTCTTCGGGCAACCCGGGACCGACGAGTGTGCAGGCTGCCCCTGCAATCGGAGCGTTCTTGTCTCCCAGCACCTCGCCCTTAAGGGTCTGGGTTGGCGGCATCGCAGCACAAAGGCTGAGTGCAATCTCCAGGAGGATTGCTATGGTGAGGATCGGGACTGCGCATCGGCATGCATTGTTTCGTGGCATCGGTTATGGTTAGATGCTCAATTGAGCTGGACCGAATCTCCCTATTCTACTGCCACTTCAGCCAAGAAGGCTAGCTCTGCAATCGGAATCTTTTTCCCATGATGCGACAAGCAGACTTGGCTTCCGTTTGTGCTCGCCGGAGCCCAAGGCGGAGATGACCTTTCGGCCGCGTGAACGTTAGTTGGCAGAATTGGGAACAGCACTACTAGCCGTGGGTCATTTGCAGTCTTGCGCGCGCCCGAAACCGTTCGAGAGCCAGACCACTCTCGGACATCTTGTACTTGCTTTTTCTGCTCCATTTGGTGCGCGGGACATACGAGTTCGTGTATGACGGTGGACTTGGGTCTCGCGTCATCTGGCGCCGGCTTGCACCGACTACTTGTAACTTATGGTATTTCAGTTACTTGGCACCATCCGGCGCAATTACGGAAAAATGGCCCCTGCCTTGCTGCTAACAGAAGTGTAAGTAATTCATAAGGAGGTCCAGACCTAACATGAAGAAACTCTTGGTATTGCTGTTCACCTTCGCCGTTGCGTTCTCGCTGGTTATGCCGGTGATCGCACAGGAGCCGGCTCCGTCGACTGAGACGAAGACTGAGACGACGACTACGACGAAGACGAAGAAGAAGAAGGTGCCGAAGGAGAAGAAGAAGAAGGCAGAGAAGACCACCACCACCACCACGACTACCACCGCTCCTGAGACACCTCCGAAGTAACCTTCGCTCCCAGTTTAGCCAGTCTGGATAAGATTTGAGACTGGAATTCTCAAGCCCCCGTACTTACCTACGGGGGCTTTGCTTTTGGTTTTGCCCTTGCCAGGGAATCCCCGCCAAGGAATGATCCAATTGCAATTCCCGATCAAGAGTTGAGACAACGCTTCACGCGTCTAAACCGGTTGACAGTTCATCCACCGGAAGCGAAACTATGCTATCGCCTATCTTGGCGAATCGAAGACGGCTGGGGAGGATCATGCCAGGTGAATCGAAGGATGTGCGGCGTTCTCTCGAGCAGGAGTTGATTTCGCGCGGGGTGCGGATGACGCATCAGCGGCGTCTCCTGATTCAGATAATCCAGAGCGCGGAGAGCCACCTGGATGCCATTGCTCTTTGGGAGCGTGCCAGGGGCCAAGATCCCACACTGAATAAGGTGACTGTTTATCGAACCCTGGCCATGTTGAAGAAACACAGCTTGGTGGACGAACTTGACCTGATGCATTTGGAGGGTGGGAAGCACTTTTACGAGGCGAAGGCGAGTCGGGATCATATTCACTTGGCCTGCCTCAAGTGTGGTCGTATTCAAGAATTTGAAAGTTCGCTTTTCGAGAAACTTAAGGGGCAGATTGAACGCGAGCGCCGCTTCAGTATCAAGGTTGTTCGGGTGGAAGCCGGCGGTTACTGCGATAAGTGTCGAGAGCCGTGAATAGCGACTGGCAGCAAGTAACGAGAGTCAAGACGAACAAGGAAGGAATTGGAGCTCGAGGGTCCCGACGAAGAGTTTTGGAACTAGTGCTACAGCGCGGCCATAGGCCGCAGCAACCAAAAGCAGATTCTTCGCTTTGCTCCCGCCGCGGCGGGACATGTCATCCTGATCCCGCCTTGCGGGAGAAGGATCTGCTTTTCTTCGCGCCGCGACAACGTCCTAGCGACTAGTGCTACGGGTACCAAATCTGCCGCCAGCCCAAATCGGCAATCCGCGCTTGACAGGACGATGTCAATTTTGAGGTGACTGCCGTCCCCCAACCCCGCCCCCACTCCCACTCGGCGACCGCCGGAAGGTCGGCGCGGCTCTGGTGCTTGCGGAACCGCTTCCACCGAGCCAGTAGTCAAACTCGAAGATTACCCGGCGCGTCGTTGGAAGCCCTTGGGGGGGCTATTCATCTTTGATTGAGGCTTTCACCATTGCCATGATAGAGGGAGGTATCATGGAGGTGGGAAATCCGTGATCCTTTTCAGCATGTTCGGCAGCAAGTTTCAACAGTTCTTCTTCGCTCTGGGCGCGAATTTCCTTGGGGCAGTTCATCCCCAGATCACGACAACGCAAGACCTTTGCCACGATGAGCTCCTTTCTCCAGCTCGGTTGTGGGCGGCATTGTATCACTGGACGCCATGCACCGCCTCCCATTTCTTCTTCGCAGGCCTTTACCACCTCTGAAGGGCGCATGACAGGGAAGTGATGCCTTGCGTTAAGGATGACAGCAGTCGCGCCAGCCGCGAGGAAATCAGGAGTCAGAAGAAAGGGTTTGAGGTGGCAGGAACTGGGTACTGGGGACTGGGGGGTTGGGGAAAGGAAGGGAGCAGGGGCCTGACTTGTCGGGGCGGCTTTTGCTGGGCTTCCACGGACCGCTGCTGCCTTGTGCCAACCTTCTGACTCCTGCATTCTTGCCCTTGACATGAGGCCCGAGTTGTGATAGGCTACCATGGTTGACCTATGGAGAAGGCCGGCAAAGAGCGTGCGAAGGGGGTTCGACGATCGGCCCGCCGGTCGCAGAAAATGGGCAGAAGATACAAAAAGATACTAAATAGACGGAACAAAGCTACTGATCTATTGAAAGGAAAGGAGTTAGCTTTTTCAAGCGCCAAAAACGAACTGGTTTTTGAGCGCCAAGAAGCCCCATCAAAGCGAAAAATATGACCACCAACCGGTCATTTGTGAGGCATTGAGTGGACCCAGAGAGTAGAAACCTGAAACTAGAAGACAAGGTTGCCAGTTTCTAATTTCGAGTTTCTGCTTTCGTCGATTGCCCCAAGCCCAGCCGGGAAGAGTAGGGCTTCAGTTGGTGACTCGAGAAAATTTACGAGGCAGCTAGCCGCTGGGGATTGTTTTGGCGTCTAACTCACTGGGAGTGCGCGGTCGGAGGATTTGCTTGGCATCGATTTCCTGGCCGATCTTCCAGAGCGCAGCTTGAAAGAGATTTGGCGCAGCGTAGGAATGAAAGTAACCTTACAGAGACTGCGTGCACGCTTGTCTTATTGCTTACCGTCATTCATAATGGCGATTGTAAGGTAATGGTTTAGGGCTGCGGGAGCAGGGAATGCTGGCAAAAGAATTGCGCGTCTTCGCTTCTTGTCTCGGCTTGTTAGGGCTGGTGGGATGTGGCGCCGGCAACGTGGCGTACCGTGAAGCGCGAAAAGCGGAACTTCGCAAAGACTGGGATACCGCTTTGGTCAATTACGAAAGAGCAGGCCGGGCCCAACCTGAAAACTCCAAGATCATCATTCACGAAAGGCTGGTTCGTGTCCAAGCCTCCGCATCACACCTCAAGCAAGGGCAGCGTCTCTTGAGGGAGGGACGCCCGGACGAAGCGTCCGGCGAATTCCAGAAGGCCGTTAGCATTGATCCCACCAATGAAGCCGCAGCTCAGGAACTGGCCAAGGTGGTGGCGGACCAGGCTGCGGCCAAGCAGGCCCGCGAGTTGGCGCTCAAGCAAGCCCTGAAGGCCAACGAAGAAGCTGCGAAAGTGCCGGCGGTGAAGTTGAAAGCCTTCCCTGCGGAGCCCTTGGCCCACTTCCGCATCTCGGCCGACAGCCGCAAAGTCTTCGAAGCCCTGGCGAAACTTGCCAACCTGAATGTTGCCTTCACCTCTACCTTTCGGCCCGGTCCGCTTTCTGTGGATCTTTCCGACGTGAAGATTGAGGATGCGCTGAACATTGTCGCCCTACAAACTCACACCTTTTGGAGAGCGATCACCTCCAACACATTTCTGGTGGTTCCGGATACGCCCACCGATCGCCGGGACTACGATGTGGAAGAACTCAAAACGATTTACCTCTCCAACCCCTTGGCGGCAGCGGACCGCACCGCCATCACCACCGCTTTGAAACAAGTTCTGGGACTGCAGCGCATTATCGACAACCCCGACGCCAACGCCATCATAATCCGCGATACGCCGCAGAAAGTTGCGGCTGCTGAACAGCTTGTCCACGATCTTGACCGCAGCAAAGCTGAGATCGTGATGGAGGTGTCGGTGGTGGAAGCCGACCGCGACCGCGCTCGAGACCTGGGCCTGTTTCCTGCCACGGTTTCGTCGTCGGGCACGATAACACCTGGATTGAGTGGCGGGGAGATATTCACTCCTACTTTATCAACATCATCCGCTACTTCGACCGCACTTAACGTGAGCCCCAATCACTTCGCCCTCGTTGTGCCCAGTGCTGTTGCTAACGCGGTATTGAACGACACCCGCAGCCATATTCTCCAGAACCCGCAAATCCGCTCCACGGATGGCCAGGTCGCCAAGCTCAAGATTGGCGAGCGCGTTCCTTACGCCACGGGCAGTTTTCTGCCCTCGCTCGGCGCTACCAGTGGGTCGAGTGGGGTTGGCCTGCTGGCCAGCACGCAGTTTCAATTCCAGGACGTGGGCGTGAACCTGGAACTCACGCCACACTTGCTCGCTAATGGCGAGGTGGCGATCCATGCCTCGATCGAAATTTCTTCCCTGGGCGCGTCGCTTACTGTTGGGGGGGTGAGCGAGCCTACTTTCGGCCAGCGGAAGATTGAGCATGACATTCGCCTGAAGGAAGGTGAAACGAGTGTGCTCGGGGGCTTGATTCAAACCACCCTGACAAATACTGTGGGTGGCGTGCCGTTCCTCGGCGACGTTCCGATTTTGCGCTACCTGCTCTCCACGGAGCATGTCGAACGACATGAATCGGAGGTCCTGGTCATGTTGACTCCCCGCGTCGTCCGCCTGCCTGAACCCCCTTTGGGCGCACGAAGCAACGTGACCTTGGCCGGCGAACCCCAGCCAGCAGGATTTCAGCCGTTACCCGGACCTGAAATCCCTGGACAACCGCCCGGCGAACCGCAATGAGCATGCAGGAGCACACGACCGACTACCATCACTTGGCAGACTCCGCTTTTACATTTGTGGAGCTGATGGCGTCAATTACTATCATCTTGCTCCTGACAGCCATTGCTCTTCCTTTGGCCCGCGTGCAGATCCAGCGGGCTAGAGAGGTTGAGCTGCGGAGAGATCTGCGGGAAGTGCGCGATGCCATCGACCGCTACAAGGCCTTTTCTGACCAGCAGATGATACCGGTCAAGGTGGACACCTTTGGTTATCCTCCGGACCTTCAGACGCTCGTCGAGGGTGTCGCGCTGAAGGGAACTGCTACGGCGAAGTACAAGTTCCTTCGCAAGATGCCTGTCGACCCCATGACGGGCACGCCCGATTGGGGGATGCGCTCCATGCAGGATGACACTGACTCGCGGAGCTGGGGCGGCCAGAATGTTTTTGACGTTTATTCCAAGAGCGATGGGACCGCCGTGAATGGGACGAAGTACAGTGATTGGTAAGAGTTCGAGATTCGAGACTGGAAAGCGGAAATGCGTCTTCAGGGGATGGCCTTGGGGGCCGGGGTGGGCGTGTCGTCTAGCGAATTTCAAATTTCAAATCTCAAATTTCGAATTCCAAAGGCAGCGTGAGAGCAAGTTAGGTTTGGAGCCATCGCCGGTTCACCCCCTGCGAATTTCGAATCTCAAATTTCAAATTTCAAATTCTGAACTCCCAGCGTCCCGTTTCAAATCTCCAATTTCAAATTTCGAACTCCCAGCTTCCCGTTTCAAATTTGCAATTTCAAATTTCGAACTGCCGGTTTCCCGCTCCAACAGGCGGGGCTTCACGCTTATCGAGCTGATGGTGGTCCTGACGGTGATCCTGATCCTCGCTACCATGTCCATGCCTATTTTTCAATTGGCCATCGTGCATGCGCGGGAAGCAGTATTGAAGGATGATTTGTACACGCTGCGGAAACTCATCGACGAATTTACTGTGGATAAGGAACGTCCGCCCACATCCCTGGATGACTTAGTGGAGGCGGGTTACCTGCGGAGCGGGATTCCTGTGGATCCTTTCACCGGGTCGAACCAAACTTGGCGCACGGATGTTGAGGATGTCCCGTTGAATCCTACCCAAGCCGCGTCCGGAATAGTAGATGTGCATAGCGGGTCGGATGAGATTGCGCTGGATGGGACGCCTTATAGCGGTTGGTAGGGCAGTCGAGGAGTCAAGGAGTCGAGAAGTCGAGAGTCCAAGGTCAAAAGCAAATATCTTGACCTTCGACTTTTGACTCGAGGGGTTCTTACTCTCGACTCCTCGACTCTCGACTCCTAGACTTACATGGAATTCGTTTGCAAAATCGGGACGGGCACGGGCAAGGTCTTGGTCCAGACGGAGCAGGCTGGTTCGGAAGCTGAACTACGTCATCGGCTGAGAAACGAAGGGTTCTACATTTTCTCCGTTCGGCCCAAGGAGATCTTGAGCGCGCGGTGGGCTCCAGGAGGAGGCCGCATCAAGCCGGACGATTTCCTCGTCTTCAATCAACAATTCCTGACCCTTTCGAAATCCGGGCTGCCCCTGCAAAAATCTTTGGAAATGTTGGCCGGTCAGGCCCAGAGTGAAGCGCTCCGTGGGGCAGTGACGAAAGTCCAGGAGAAGGTGCGGGCGGGGGCGCTGCTTTCCGAGGCATTCGAATCGGTGGGCCGGTTTCCCAAAATGTATTGCGCGACACTCCGTGCCGGGGAGCGGAGCGGCAGCCTGGACCGGGTTCTCGCTCACTACCTCACCTATCAGAAGACTTCGCGCTCCTTCCGCAAAAAGTTCCTGTCCGCCCTCATTTATCCTGCCTTCCTGATGGTCTTTCTGGTGGGGTTGATTTCTTTTGTTATCACTTTCGTCGTTCCGAAATTTGCCATGCTTTACGCTGAGCTCCAGGTGCAGTTACCGCCCTTTACAGTCTTCATGATCTCCCTGGCACAGGGGGTGAAGCGTTTCGCGGCGCTCATTCTGGCCGGGATGGTGCTGGCCGTGTTGGGGACGCGCGGGGCGTTTCGTTCCCGGCGCGTGCGCTTGGCATGGGAACGCGCCAAGTTCACCATGCCCGTGGTGGGGAAACTTCTGCTGAAGTTCTCCGTGGCGGAATTCGCGCGGACACTTTCCACTCTGTTACAGGGTGGCATCCCCATTGTTTCCGCGCTGGAGACCGCGAAAGACTCGGTGACCAGCCCCCTGATGGCAGAGGCGATTGCGGAAGCTGAAAAGGAAGTGACCGCCGGACGCGCGCTCAGTGCCAGCCTGCGCCAATGCGGTTTGTTCCCTCCCCTCGCCCTGGATATGATGGAGGTGGGCGAATCCACTGGCGCCATGTCCAATATGTTGGAGGCCCTGGCGGAGTTCTTTGAGGAAGATGTAAGCATTGATCTGGCCACGCTGGTGGCTTTGGTGGACCCGATTATGATCGCCGGCATGGCGATCGTGGTGGCGGCAGTGCTGGTGGGATTTTACCTGCCCCTGTTCTCCATGGCAGCGCAGGTTCACTGAAGGACTTCGCAGGTTGCTGAGAAATCCTGTGCCGCTCTTCATTGTGACCGCCTGGAGGGGGGCAATCGGCAATGAAAACCTGGCCTTCGGTTGCGCCCGCAGGCTGCGCAGTCTCGACCTGTCCCGGTGCTTTTGATCGGGATGATTTTGATCGGCGACGGCCATCGAATTCAGGGTTTGCAGTAACTTGTTGGGAGGTGGAAGTTGGAAGAACTGACTCCGGAGTTAAGCGCCGAATTCGAGCAAGTACGCCAACTGGCAGCCCGCTATCATTTTGATTTTGTGGATTTGCGGGATTGTCGTCCAGACGCGGAATTACTCCGCACCATCCCGCTGGACACGATGCTCCATTACCAGTTTCTCCCGCTTGAGGCACACGATCACCAGTTAGTTATCGTGGTGGCCGACCCCACCGATTTATCCCGGCTGGATGAGCTGGAAATGAAGCTCGACC
>Ga0208456_1000265_pt1 | contig 42364 bp, 56 predicted proteins | sample June2015DPH_4_10_2_FD_184691 | JGI IMG/M metagenome (GOLD analysis project Ga0208456, IMG submission 184691) | Peatland microbial communities from SPRUCE experiment site at the Marcell Experimental Forest, Minnesota, USA - June2015DPH_4_100... | ecosystem: Environmental > Terrestrial > Soil >... | reverse complement strand
ACGAGATACCTTAGACAGTCAGGTAATCACAACAATGGAGGTCACAATGAAACGATAAGATTAGGGTCAACTTCCTACTTGAATGGTTTCTGGACGTCGGTTGGAGAGATTTCTTCCATAGGTAGCAAATATTCGCAGCCGACCTTTTGACGGGCTTATTGCTTGGATCCGCAGTTGCTGCAGAAGGTGGCTCTTGGATTCAGCTGGGTGCCGCAATTAGCGCAAAACCTCTTTTCCCCCAACGGAACAGTCTCGGAGGAAATGGATTGCGTAGCGGATTCCGATGGAACGGCCATTGTTCTTGCAACACCACCCTGAACATCACTTCTTGCGACTATGTTTATCTCCTGTGTTTTTGCTACGGGGAACTTCAATGCAGCTTCATGTTTCAGTTCTGCTTTGACGTACCAGCGCACGATGCCTCCGCTACGAAGGAGATTCGAAATCATTCCTACGGATATGCTAGAGGCATGCGTTGCGCTTGGACCGGTTTGTGGTATAACAAAGGCGAATTTGTATTGATATGGGCTATTCGCATTTGTGTACAGCTTCTCAGTGTCCAGTATCTCCGACTTTGAATAGAGCGTGATTTGTTTACTGACCTCCCTGCCATTCGCTTCGCGCTCTCTCACCGTTTCTTCCGCGTACAAGATTGCAACCACTTCCTTGCCCATGACATCTTTATTCATGGTAAGAGAAGCGGTGCCTTCCAAAGTATCACCTGGAGCAACATTCACATTCTTTAGCTGCAAATCCATCTTCCCGTCGCCCAGCCCAAATATCCCAAACATGCAACCACCATGAGATTATGATTTACGGTTTCAGTTTTGCTCCGCAATTCTCGCAGAATTGCTGGCTAGTGGAATTCTGAGCCCCGCACCTTCGGCAGTAGATCGTTTCCCCCCTCACACCGGTCGCGCGTCTACCCGACTTTGGACGACGCAACTTGACCACTACTAAGACTCCGACGACGAGAACTACGACGACGCCGATTAACAGGAGATTAGTCTGCGAAAACATAGCCATGGTGCCGCTCGCCCCGGTAACAGGCAACGGACTGGGCTGGTTTGAGGACGACGTCACACTAGAGAAGTTGAACGCCGAGGTTGTTGCCATTACGGCTGTCGTAGTAGGGCTCGTACCAGCCTCCGCAAACGCATACACGTTACCGTCCATTGAGCCCACGTATAATGCGTTCCCTGAGACAGCAGGAGAGGATGAGACATGGTCCCCTGTTGTGTAATTCCAGACCACGGCTCCAGTGACAGCGTTCAACGCATACACATTATCGTCCATTGACCCTACGTACACTATGCCCCCTGAAACAGCGGGGGAAGAGCTGACACCGGCATCCGTCTTGTAGGTCCATAGAAGGTTGAGTGGTGGGGTTACAATGTCCGGTGTTACGCCGGTGTGGTTGAGGTTTTGATGGAACATCGGCCAGTTTGTTGGCGAGGCCGCAACATGCACCACCCCCACATCATTGAAGAGGACTAGAGAGATGGAGAGAAGGATCAGAACCGAAGTCTTCACGTTGCCAGCCACGTGATCTCCCTTCCGCTTCTCCTTCCTTCCGGAACCAACCGAACCCGATTCATTCCTAGGGTTCTACGCCTGGTTGGCTCCGCATTTTCCACAGAACTTTGCGGTCGCGTAAATCTTCGCGCCACAACTTGAACAGAACTTCGCGGGAGCCGCGGCTGCTGCGGGGGGAGCCGTCGCCACGGGTGCGGCTGTGGGAAAAGTTGCAGGTGGGGTCGGGAGTGGGGTGCCGGCAGCTTGCACCAAGTCCATTTCTATTCCGCCAATCCTACCCGCAACGAGGTTGTACAGGAGGGCGCCGATGGCTCCTCCAATGAATCCTGATATGGCGCCAGTTATTGGGAACATGATGATGGCGGTGTATCCGAACACTCCGAGCATTCCGAGAATTCCCACAGGTGTTTGCATAAGCATGTCACCCATCATGCTTCCAACACCCGCAAGCACGATTCCTTCGATCAACCCAACTATCGCTGAAAGGACCGCGAAGATCTTCGCCACGGACATAACGCCAACTCTCTTTAGAACCACCATGCCCTAGAATCTCCTCATCCCATAGAGTCTGGCTTCCCTGCCAAAAGTATTCTCGAATCAGAAGTTATCGTATGATTTGAGATAAAACACTTTGCAGCCAATCACTTCGATTTTTTGCGGCTCGCAATCTGAACTAGTCAATGAATAACGTCTAATGTTATGTGCGATCAAACCGTTCGAATGACCATGCTAGTCTTGATCCAAGCCACTATTATGGAGCCGCCACCATCCGTTTACGGATTTGGCATCTTATGATTTTCTGGACGGAAAATCCCAAAGGATAAGTCATACGTCATGAGTCACCGCGAGCACCGCGCTCAATATGAATTCTAAAAGTACGTAAGCTGCAAAGTTTTATCATCTAGTACGAGACAATTTTTCACGCGGGTGTTCTCGCCTGCACGTTCATTCTCCTATCAACCTGCGCGCGTCACTAGTCCTGATCATGCTCCTAATCCCAATCGTTTTGGGATTGAATCTTAGACCAGTTCAAGGAGCGTTAACGGTCAGCATCACCTCAGTTGATTCCCCTTCCGAAACTAGACCAGGAGATACTTTCTTGGTTACCATCCACGGCACTTATCAGAGCTCTGGTCCATTCGCTCTGGACGTGTGGGTGAAGGAAGTCAATGGGGCTCCAGGCACGACGGTACATGGCAGTTACAGCTCAAGTCAGCAGTCTCCGGCATCCGGAACATTTGGCGTGCAACCTGCTATCCTGCAAGCCTATACGCCAAACTCAAATGAGTGGGATCCGTCGGGAAAGTTCAGTTGGCACCTACAGGCAGGGGTGACCTGGTTATCAAATTTGGTTACCCAATACGATTTCTTCATAACCATCGTAAAACCTGACGCTGAGCCCTACATCAAAATAACCAACGCCCACGTAGTTGATGTGCAAGGAAACCCCCAGAACGAGTTAAGCGTTGAACAGCCTTTCTTCATAGAGGGCACAGAGGATATTTGTATAACGGCCGGTTCGACATTGAAGGAGACCTTCAGAAACTCCCCTCCATCATACACCGCGTCAGAACTGATGTCTCTAGAACCGGATGGGTGGGTGAATGTGGCCGAAAATCCAGCCCCAGTTCCAATTCCACAGGATGAATCTTACTCACAAACCCCCATGTTTTTTGGGGGTGGGGATGCTCCACCCAATCCCATGGCGGATTGGCATTGGGACATCAAATACGAGGTTGACGCACCTGGTCACGCGCCTCTGGTGGATACGGTTTCGTTAGAAATACCTGTCAAGGATAGGAATAGTCCGTGGGCTGCATTCGCTCAGGATCAGTCGGGAGCCCAATCCTTTGTGCAGCCGTCACACACTTTTGCAGTGAGGCTGGTAGGGAAGTACATCTTTCCGGGGAGCAGTACTGGAACGCTTGTGATCGATATCAAGGATAGTAGTGGTGTCATTCCCATGACTACGCGGACTTTGCCAAATCGGAAAGGAAAAGGTGGGTTCAGCCTGCTGTTCAACATAATGGCGCCTTCAACCACAGGTTGGTACACCATAACTGCGGAACTCAGCGTGTCAGGCACCGCACCACCTGTCTACGACACTTTTGATTCGGGTTCACAGGTGACTAACGACCCTAACCTGCTCTCAATGTTCTGCGATATAGTCGCTGTTCAGGTGAATAGTGCGCCGACGCCTCCAACGCAGGATGTGGCGTTGGGAAGCCCCTTTAACGTGCAGTTGCAGCTTCAATGGCATCTTCCTCAAGGCTCCCAAATTTTCCTAATGCTATACAATCTCAACGGCTTCAATCTTGGTCTCGCCTCCCAACTTCTGCCTCCTCTCCCTCAAGGCGGAGACGGCTCGCAAACCGTGGCAATTCAGGTTCCAGCGGCTGAGATACCTCCACACACGGGCTCGTGGGGTCTAGAAGCCCAGGCCCTCACCACCGGCACCACCCCGCAGCTTGGCACGCGGATATTCCATGTGAACCTTGTTGGAGCGCCTGGGGGAGGGCCTGGTGGTGGAGGGCCGCCTGGTGGGAATTATGATTGGGCGATTACGGGGGTTTCCATCTCCCCTGTGAACCCGTCGTTGGGTTCGAATGTGACGTTCACAGCTCAGGTGGGGGTTACGACGAGTTCCCCGTTGCCGCAGACCGTCGCGGTCGCCTACTCGATTGATGGGGTGGAGCAGTTGAAGGGTTATGTTACCTACCAGCCTGGGATGGCTTTCCTGTCGGTTTCTTCTCCTCCCTGGACGCCCACGTTGGGTCAGCATACGGTTAGTTGGGTTGTGGATCCGGATATGCAGTTTAACGACCCCAACCGAGCGAATAATATGATGAAGGCCACGTTCAATGTTACATCGACGCCACCGCAGCCTCCTCCGGGGCAGACGCAGCCTGGCGGGGCGTTTGACTTCTACGTGACGGCGGTTCCGATGGAGCAGACCATTGACGCCCCTGCCACGTACACGGTGACTGTGAACTCGACCTCTGGGACGCCTCAGACAGTTCAACTGGATCTTCAGGGAGCCCCAGCTGGGGTCTCGTACTACTTCACCCCACCATCCGGCATGCCCGGGTTCACGTCCACGCTGACTGTGACCGCGGCGAGCACGGTGCCTGCGGGTTCGTATCCGCTCACCATCAACGCTACGGCGGCTGGGATTGCGCGATATGCGTCCTTGGTGCTCGATGTCACGAGTGGGCCGGACTACTCGCTGGCTGTGGCTCCGGATACGGTTCAGGCGAGTCCGGGTGGGACCGCGACCTTCAACGTCACCGTGGCATCCAATTCGGGTTATGGGCAGCTTGTGAACCTGGAAGCCTCTGATCTGCCTCCTAACTCCACAGCCAAGTTTGATCCAAGCGCGTTGGCTCCGAATGGGCAGTCAACATTGACCGTGCAGTTGAGCAAGGATGCTGCGTCGGGCTACTACAGTATAACAGTGACTGGTTCGGGGGTTGAAGGTAAGCAGGTTTCAGCTACGGTGCTGGTGCAGGGACAGCTTGCTAACCCAGAGTCCACAGAAGCGACGGTGAATTACCTTGCGATGGGGATCCTGGCCGCGATTGTTGCCGTGGTGGTTGTGGGTGTGGTGTTGGCGGTGAGGAGGCTTAGAGCCCACCGCGCAGGAGCCTTCTGCATCGAGTGTGGGACGAGGCTTAGGCCGGGTGACGAGTATTGCGAGAAGTGCGGGACCAAGCAGACTGGAGACGCCCACGCTTGATCTTGGTGGGGTGGCTGCAGGATTGACGGGGTTGGAGTGGAGTGGAAGAATGAAGAAGGTTTGCGCGGTCGCCTTCATCCTCCTGGCCCTAGGAGCGGTGACGGGGCCGGTCTCGGCGCAGGGAAGGGCGCAGGCGAAGATCATCCCTCCAAGCCCCTACCAGGTCTACACGAGCGAAACTTACTCGCTCACGATCGGCGTCCAATACAGCATTTTCGGCTCGTACTATCTCTGGATTGAGAGCCCACCGTATAACACGAATCAGGTGGCCGTCTCCGGCTCCGGGACGATTGCGTTGATGATGACGCTTACGGCACCTTCAACCCCCGGCACCTACACCTTAACACTCACCCTTTACGGTCAAACGCGGGAAGGATCCCGCGTCGTCATGGATACAGCCTCTGTGAACTACGAGGTGGTCCAGCCCATCATCACCGATTGGAATGTGGTGAAGGTGTGGTTGAATCCTGCGGCGCCGGGTGAGGGGGACAAGGTGACATTCCACACGACCATCGCCTTGGTGAGCACGAATAGTCCGCAGTCGATGACGGTTCAGGTGGCCTGCCTACTGGATCAGGCGCCGTACTACACTGGTTCCTTAACGTTCGCGCCTCAGCCTAGTTCGCAGGATCTCACGGTGCCTCAGACTTGGACGGCCACGAAGGGGATGCATACGTTGACCTGCATCGTGGACCCGAATAATCAATTCAATGACGCGAATCCGTATCCGCAGGGCGATTTTGCGGAGATCAGGTTCGATGTTCAGGCCTACTACGCGGTGATTCAGAGCATCACTACTTCGCCCCTGGCTGTGAGTGAGGGTGATCAGTTCAGTGTGGTTATCCATGTTTCCTATCATTTCCCCGGGTCGGCTACGTTGAAGGTGAGCCACCGGAATAATCAGACTCAGCCGTCCTCTGAGGATAAGGTGGATAATGTGAAGTCGTCTGGGTCGGGGACGAGGGATTACACGTTTACGGTGCGTGCGCCATTCAGGAACTCGACTTACGGTGGGAGCGGTACGTGTGTCCAGAAGTATATGCTTACGGGGCAGGGGTTCGTCTGGTTTGATCGTGGCGAAGGGGCGGGTTGGGAGAAGACTGATCCGGGTTGGACCTCGTACTACAACGTGACCATAACGAGGCCGCAGTACTACGCGCGCTTCAACCAGGTCACCGCCCGATATGCAGGTTTGACGAACGCGACGGGGCATGTGACGATCACGCTGGTGATCAGGTATGCGCTCCCAGTCCAGACAGGCCTCAGGATTACCATCGAAAGGTTCGATAACGTCTCGCACAGAGAATTGACTTACGGGATCACGGTAGTCGCTCAGGATCAGTCATCGTTCACGCAGCAGAACTCCGCGGAGGGAACCACCACGTTCACGTACATGTACTCCTACCCGCCGTCAGCCCTCACCTCTGGCACGCTCACGTTTACAGCCGCAGTCGAATACCAGGCGTGCGGAGGATGGGTCCACGGGGACGAGGGCACCGTGAACACTCCGGTTCCGTACACGCCGCACACTCAGCCCACCTCTGCCTACGACTATCTCATCGCCGCCCTTCAGAGGATACTTGACTGGTTCAAGAGCCTCTTCGGAGGATTAGCGGTCTTCGACAGACGCGTTAGTTGACGATTACGTTTCGCAAGGCACCGGCTGGTTAGCGGCGGGGTCCATCTGGAACGCCACCTCGTGGGATTCGAACTCATGACAGAAATGTCCAGCTAATCGTGGACACATTGCAACGAGGTGCCATTCGGGTGTCGGATGCAGATTGTTATATTGAAAACTGCTGCAGATGTAGACCGACTCATTCCTGAGGGCGATAGCGTCTGTTCGATGTGTCGACTGCCATTTTGGACGCGAAGGCGATAGAAGAGTCTCTTAGGTTGCTGAGAATGCCTTCGGGTCTCTCCGCCTAATCCCCGGAACTCGGTCGAAATCCTTGTCCGCAGAAACTATTTCTCCAATCTCGGCATGTTGCATCACGGCTACATGGACGCAGTCGTACGGGCTGATGTTCACTCGTTGGCTGATCTCGATCGCGTTTCTTACGTCAAAACTTGACATTTCGAGTATCCTGAGCTCAAGTGAGAAGATTGAGTCCACCACATCCTTTACCTGTTTCGTGAGTCCAAACTTTCTTAGTAAATTGGCGACTTCCAGAACAACGAGTGTAGATGTTGCCCGCGGAAATACTGTTATCCTCTATCTTGCGAAGAACCTCTGCACACGCCGCCCCATACTCTCCGTCCATGATCTTAGCGTAGAGGAAGATGTTGCTGTCGATGAAATACAACTCTCCGGGGCCGTTATCGCAATTCAATTTTTTCCTCGAGTTCCTCAACGGAAACTCTTCGATGATACACTTTCTCGCCAATGAGATGCTCGAGCGGGTTGCGCACCCTTCTGTGGCGGCGGACCAAGATGCTGTCGGTATCGCGCTTTTCAACTATGACTTTTTCGCCCGGGCGAAGATCCATCTCGTCTCGCACCTCTTTAGGAATCGTGATCTGAAATTTCTCGGTAACCGTTGTCTCTGGCAAGCTCAGTCGTTCTATGGAGCACGTTTTGGGTATTGAGTATCCCGCATACCGTATACCAGCATACGGTTCTACGGCTTCAGGATGTGGTCCTAAGAGAATGCGTTAGCAGAAATGGTGCGGGGGAGGGGATTCGAACCCCTGAACCCCTACGGGACGAGGTCTCTTAACATCCCGGTTTGATGTTCCTGAGCTTCACGTACGTATGGTTTGGATACGTCTCGCGCCTTTGACCTGGCTTCGCCCTCTCAACATTTGAGAGTTTGGCAGTGGGGGACTAACGCACGCTCTACGCGTGGCCTACCCCCGCATAAGCCAAAGGTCCTACCCCGCACAGAACTCTTCGTAGGGCTATAGCGACATAAAGCTAATGCCGGAAACGGCCGCTGAGTCGGTTAGACTTTGACTTTCCTCTTCGCGGTCCAGAAGGTTATTCCTCCCACAAGAAGCGAGAGGATGACGACCACAAACCCGTTCGCCTCATGCGAGAGCATTAGACTTTCTGTTCCGCTTAGCAGTTGAAGACCGAGGCCCACCTGAGCCAGAACTACGATTGTAAGAATGACCATGGCGAGCTTCGAGTATAGGGTAGCAGTCTTAGCCCTGAAAGCAATGACAGCTAGCACAATTACCAAGGCCAATCCAACAAGCCCGAATAGTACGTGGACTCCAACGAGAGAATCCATTCCGCCGGAGACCACAAAACCTAAAATGAGTTGAACTATTGCGCCGAGCAAAACAACCGTCCCCAAAACTGGAACAGGTTTCAAAACAAATGCCAACCGGAGTTCGAGCGCCCCGTCTGCACCTTTAAGCTTGACGGCCACTCAACCAAATTGCGAGCGCCCAAAACCAATCCGTTAGCAACACGCCGAGTGATACTTCTCTTTCGCAGAACTGATGGGTCGTCGCATCCCGTAAATTATTAATATTGATGGCAGTGGAGGCAGTCCTCTTGGGAGAGTCTGCTACCTCTTCTCTCCGGGACGGAGAGTGATCTTAGGGTTCATGGCAGGGCTCTCCCGAGAAACTTCTCGTAATTCTTGCGGTGGGCGAAAACTTCTGTTATAGTAAGTCGAGGTCCAAGCTCCGTTGCGGGAGCAACGTTGTGCGTTGTCTCTATTCTAGGCCCAGGTGTAGAAAACGCGGCGTGCGGGGTAGTAGACTGGGGTGTAGTAGTAGCCTGGGTAGCCTTGGAAGTAGCCTGGGTAGCCTTGGAAGTAGCCTGGGTAGGCTGGATATGGGTACCAGTACCTCGGCCTTGTGGCGTACCACGCAGCGGCACCGACTCCTAAGCCTGCGAGGGCGCCTACGCCTATGCCCACGCCCGCGCCCGTTAACCCCGCCGCGCCGTAACCTAACGCTCCGCCTGCCGCAGCTCCGAGCAGTGCCCCGGCTGCGAGAAGGAAAATCGGCAATTCTAGTCCCTATGTGAAATGTGCAGAGCACGGATATAGCGTTTTACAAAAACTGCGAGGACAGGTGACTGAAAACGATGTCGGAGTACGGTGGGTGGTCTGATTTTGTGTGGAGACTGTTTTACTCATTCCGAAGCCGAATAAAGAATGTGGGGTTGATCACGCGAAGGGCCCTACGCCTTCGGTGATCTTAATCGCCTGCACTGGGCATTGAATTTCGCATGCCCGGCAGAAGATGCAGTCCCGTTCTCGGGCCGGGTCGGCCTTCCAACGGTCTAGCAGCGTTTTGCCGCTGTCGTTCGGAATCTGCTTGTCAATCTTCTCCTGCTCAGCTGGAAAGTCCATTTTGTCGAATACGTTTACTGGGCAGACTGAGATGCAGATACCGTCTGCGATGCATATGTCGAAGTCAACCGCGACAGCGACACCATGCACGCCGTACTCTTTGCTAACGCCCTCTTTCCAACGCACCTCATGGCCTTCATGGTCTTCTTTCTTGGGCCATTCGTTTGGGAACGAGGCGTCGTCGATTATTCGTCTTTCAGTCATCGATTACACCAAACGTGTTGCGGAAAGGTTAGGATGCATTAAGAAGATTTGCGTGTCACAACCAAACCTGACAATAGCGCTTGAAAAATATTGAGTTTGTCCGCCTGGGCACAAACAGTCAATTCTCAGAAGGCACATGGTCGGCCCGCAAGTCCGCATACATTACATTCAAACGCCATCGAACTTGGACAGGCAACCTGGACAAACGCAATCCTTTGCCAGAGTCCGTAGTCTCGCCAACGCTTCATCGCTTAAGGACATACCCGTGCACCAACACTCGCTGCCACCCATACCACATGAGAAAGTTGACCCGCAAATCTCACACCGCATGGTTCGGGGCATAGAGCTCACGTCAGGAAGGGCCAACGTGCAGTATTTCAAGTAGCCGCATCATATTCGAGAACTCAGTGCATGATGGGTGTAGCAGATTTGCGAATCGTCTCATTTCTACCGAGCGCAACGGAAATCGTTTATGCGCTCGGGCTTGGAAGCGAACTGGTTGGCGTGTCCCATGAATGCGATTTTCCATCCGACGCTAAGGGAAAACCCAAGATGATTGAAACCGCATTTGACACCCGAAAACTGGAAAGCGAGAGAATCGACCAACTGGTTATGGAGTACACGAAGCGCGGGGAACGATTATACAAAATAAAATTTGAGGAATTTAAGAGAGCGAACCCGGACTTGGTGGTAACGCAGGAATTGTGTGATGTCTGCGCTATTGGAGCGGAGGACGTCTTGGCCGCCGTTAACCAGCTCGGGAAACCGGTGAAAGTTGTCTCACTCAACCCCCACTCACTGAGCGATATTGAACGCGACATCAGAAGCATAGCGAAAGCGGCTGACCGCCCTGAGAAAGCTGAGCAACTGATAGCGAAATTGAACGAGAAGGCAGAGGCCGTTAGAAAGTTAACTGAAAACGTTCAGAGGCCACGAGTCTTTTCTGTAGAGTGGTTGAAGCCTATCATGAATGCTGGCCATTGGGTTCCAGAGATGGTTGAGTACGCTGGGGGAATCGATGAGCTCGCCGAACGTGGACAGCCATCCAGATACATCGAGTGGGATTCAGTATTGAAGTTCGACCCCGAGGTCATCATCCTAATGCCCTGCGGATTCACAACAAGCAAAACAATTGAACAGGCCAGGTATTTCTTTGAGCAACCGAAAGCAAAACAGCTGAACGCTGTGCGAAATGACCGAGTTTATGCTACGGACGGGCACAACTACTTTAGCCGTTCTGGACCAAGACTCTTCGACGGCATAGGGACCCTGGCCCACATTATTCATCCCGAACTATTCAACGAACCACTCGACCCGCACTTAGCAAGCCGAGTCGAAGCCATCTAACCGGAACTATGCCTTAGAAGCGCCCGCGGTCTGGTGGGCGTTCGAGCGGCCTAGGTTCACGTTCGATCGGATGCCACGGAATAGTTACGGAGGATTCGAGACATATCGAATCATAGCCAATTGTTGTTTTCATTCTTTCAGCACCTACCGTAGCAATGTGGGATCTGCTCCATAATGACTGGTAAAGCTTGGACTCGGTCAGGGGTTAGTTGGCGACCGGTGCCGGGCTCGCTAGTTGCACCATTTCTTCCGCAACTTTCGTAATATGGTCGAAGAGTTGGTAGGCCGCGGCGATTTGTTCCGACTCAGTTTGATTTGTGTATGAGTCAGCGCCTATGGTTATTTTGCCGCTGCTGATGCGAGCTTGAAGTTGCATTCGGCCGTCTTCGCTGATCCAGCTCATGGAAAGTTGGTTGCCGTCGTGGGAGTAGCCGAGCCAACGGAAGTTACTGAACCACCTGCCCCTCAGCTTCTGGAAGAGGACAGTTACGTCAACTTGACTTGGCAGATACGCGTCGATTATTGGTTTGGCTAAGAGCTGGTTAGTTTGAACTGCGAATGAGTAGTTGCTTCCCGTTCCTCTGAGCTTATACCCTTCAGGAGATCGTTCGATCACGTGGGCTTCTTCGAGGCGTTTCAGGGTCCGCGTGAGCGTTTCCTGGTGTAACCCCAGCCTTCTCCTCAAGCCTTGGAAGGAGAAGTGTGCATTCTGCTCACTTGACAGTAGCTTCAAGACTTCACGCTCTCGGTCGTCGAGGTCAAATTCCTCAAAGTCGGGATTAGGGTCGATGTTTGTGGTTAACAAGGTTGAAGGATGCAAACCCCGTAAACCGCCTTATATTGACTATGTTTAACCCAAATAGGCAACTTAGCGACCATTCAACCCGGTGAGTCACATCATGAACGAGAAGACCGAAGGCGTCTACGTCCCAGAACCTGATGAAGAATGGATCTCGCCAGAGAATTAACGACTGAAACATCCGAGTTTCACGCCTAGTGTAGCCACTGATACAACTTCCAACCTAAGAGGAGCATTAGCAAGTTACGCGGAATGAATCATCAGTTTGCGGCGACCATGCTCAACTCTACGTAGCCGGACCAGTTCCTTATCGAAGGTTTCGAACTCTGCAACAGAAGGGTTGACAAAGCTCGCCAAAATTAACGCGTCCCTTCCACCGAGCGCATATCGTTCTGCGAATTTCAAGCCGGTCCTAGTTGTGTCTTTAGTCTGATTTAGGAATAGAACGTGATTGTCGTCGAGCATCTCCGCGAGGACTTCCGCAGCATCATCTGACGCCCATTTCAACTTGAAAACTAGTGTATGGTAAGTTTCATGCACGACTGTCGGGTTCAACGCGACTCTACGAGAGGCCAATGAGCTCACTTTGCTATGCTGGGGGTGCTCTCGGTCAACGTACGCGACGAGGACGTTCGAGTCTATCGCCAGATGCTTTTGATCTCTTCTGTGGTAGGCCATTCTGGTTTACCGGTCCTTTTCGGGATAAGTCCGCAAAGTTCCCTCCAAGTTCTCTTACCTCTGCGAATGGGCTTGATCAATATCCCATCTTCCTGATTCTCAACCCTAACTATGGTTCCCTCATCCAGCCCTGCCCCTTCTCTCACATCCTCTGGGATGAGGACTCTCCCACGTTGATCGACAACAGTCTGAGTCATGCATAATCCCACCAAATAAGTGGGAAATAGCATAAAGCCTTACCTCTCAAGAGCAAAATGATTGATTACACGATATTCGTATGCCAGATTCGTTTCGAAATACGGCCAGCGTAGCATCGTTCGTTGTCTATGCCCTGAAAATTGTTATGCCTTCCTTCTCCCTAAATGTCACAGAGAACTTACGGAAAACATCTGTTCTTCCGAGGAGGAGCGGGACCTCTTCCACTTGACTCCAAGCAACTCTCGCTCGGAAACTCATGGAGCCTATGCGCATCGATACTGTTTTGACAATGATTGGGACGGAAGATTTGCCGACCCCCATGATCCTCCGCAGCTTATCCTGCTTCAATCGGCGTAACCCGATTAGGTCCCCAACCGACAGAGGAATGAGGGTTATGTCTGCTCCCGAGTCAACGTATAACCATTGATCAAATTCGTCTTCCAAGATCACTTTTGCAACTGGCCGAAAAATTACCCTGAAAGTCGAAGACTTCTCTTTACGGTAGGGAAACTCTACCCGCATATAATCAACACGAGCGTCTCGCCCTTCGGGACCTTGTGGAGTTCTGGTCGAGCGGTAGGATTCTTCCTCTTGGCCTCTAACCACACTTGTTTCGCGTTGGTTCCACTAGCAACGACTCTCTTTCCGACCACTGCCACGTACCTGCCCTTGTACCTCGAGAAATCGATTGCAACGAAGAACCGCTTCTTCAACTCAACTCGCCTGGCCACACTTCACGAGTAACTCGCTAAAAGCTCTAGCTTCCAAGGAAAGCCGAGATTCGATACTGTTCTGGTGGGAGGATTCGGGAGCTGCTATAGACGTTGGGTTCACTATACCTTTCCTTCCTTGGGTGGCCTCATTCTGAATATCGCGCACTGATTAGGTATACGAGGCCATTAACCGACAAAGAGAAAGCTAGGGGAAAGGAAGCGTCTCGTGTTCTTCTATTGGTCAAATTTGACCTCTTGTTGTTGTCACCGTGGTGACTACTGTTACAGTAGCCGGAGTCGCAGTCGTAGTCTGAGTAGTTGTCTGCGTTACCGTATGGCTTACGACCAGCACCGTAACGGTTGAAGATTGGGTGCTCGAACGCAAACTTGATCGATTCGTCATTTTCTCTTTCGCCAAACCAAAGTTTCGAGACCGAACCCGGACCGCCACGGGGAAGGGATAATAATAAGGTTGTACGGTATACCTTCCAGATGGCGGAGGCTCTTGGCGACTGTTAAGACGACGCTTGTCCTGGACGAGAAGGTTTGGAGCGAGTTCAGGCGGTTCGTGGAAGCAGCTTACGGGACGAGAAGAAAGATGAGCGCTGGCGTTGAGGAAGCTCTAAGCAGCTTTACGCCTGTCGCGGTCCTCGAAGCTTTTGCGTCCAGCGCTGGAATTGTCTTGGACTCATATCCTTCATCTCAAGAGATCGTAAGTCATAGGCCGAAGGTCAGGGTATCGACAGCGAGAACGATCAGACGGATGAGAGATGAGCGCAAAAAACGTGTATCTTGACACAAGCGCCATCGTCAAGAGGTATGTCGAAGAGAAAGGATCCCAGCTCGTTGATGATGTCTACGGCCGAGCCGAGGTGGGTGCCCTTAGGATATCGTTCTCGATGTGGAACGTGGGCGAACTGATAGGTGCGCTTGACCAACATCTCCGCAGGAAAGTCATCTCGGACCCTCAGTTTGGGACTAGCATTAGGAATTTTATCGCAGAAACGATAAAACTGTTTAGGCTTGGCTACCTCGACATACGTTCTCCAACTGCCAAGATATTCGTTGATGCTTGGCGTCTGATTCTTTCAAGCCACATCTACGAAGCTGACGCCATCCAGATCGCAACGGCGAAGAACCTCGAGTGCGATTTCTTCCTTAGCGCAGACGCAGAGTTGATTGAAGTCGCGAAACTAGCCAACCTGCAAGCAGCTAACGTGGAGACAGAGCCGCAGAAAATCCTGGGTCGTCTTCTGACCGAGAAAGAACGCTGATGGGCGAAGAACTTCTAGCTCCCGCATACTAAGTACCGACTCTGTTACATCTATCGTTGGCACTCATTTTTACCCAGCTGGCCGCCTTAATTGCGATTGAGAACGTATCCGTTGTGAGTCACCAGTCGATGAAGCCTGATGATTGATTATTATTGGGCCTACTCACGGAAATTCAACTTAGGTGAAACGGCCTAAGTGGTAACTCGCAGAGCTCGTGGGAACCTTAGTGCTGGCCTTAGTGTAAGTGAGAGTGGCAATTTCTCGAAGGTGAAGGCGGAAGGGTAGGGCGGAGGATATGAAAAGAAAAGAGAACGGTGGGGAGGAGGAGGCGCCTCAGAGGCCTGTTGTTGTTGTCACCGTGGTGACTACTGTTAATCTGGGCAACCGTTGCCTGTGCATACTGTCGACGTGGTGACTACTGTTACAGTGGGAGTGGCAGCGGTCGTAGTCTGAGTAGTTGTCTTAGCTATGTGGAGGACGGTAACGGTTGAGGTTGAGGTGCTACTCGCAGTCTTCGTCACGGTTGCAGGCGCAGTTGTAACGCTAGTCGCAGTGGCTGTGTGGCTGACGGTAGTACTAGTTGCAGTCACGCGCAAGGTAGCCGCAGTAGTAGTTAGCGTAACAGTCGGAGAGAATACAGTGTAAGTCGAGGTAACCGTAACATGAATGTCAGTGTACTGATAGGAGGTAACGGTCACATGAGTAGTGTCGGTATCGGTAGCAGTAGTAGTTGCGGGGACACGCAGGGTAGCCGCAGTACTAGTTGCAGTCACGGTCGCAGTAGCGGCGGTCGCGGTCGGCGTTGTGGTGACGGTTGCCGCAGTTTTGGTTGGAGTCACGGTACTCGTAGAAGCCGCAGAAACCACCGTAACCGACTTAGTATTAGTCACGGTTGCAGTCGCAGTTGAAGTCGAGGTCTGAGTTACGGTCGCGGAAAGAGTGGAAGTCTGAACCGTACTGAACACACTAGTCGTAGTACGCGTAACGGTGGCGGAAGCAGTCGACGTCGCAGTAGTAGTGGTTCCCTTCACCAACGTAGCTACGACTGAGGTGATAGTGGTAGAAGTGGAATGGGTTATAGTGATTGCGGGCGGCAGGGCGAATATAGGATTGACTTGAACCATGAACATTGGGAGCAGCATAAGTACGGTAACCAACGCCGCGTTTCGAATAAATCTACTTTTCAAATTACTGGCCTCCTATTATGTCGTCTCCGTTGTCGTCACCGTGGTGGTGGTGACAGTAGTCACTGTGGGAGGAGTCGTAGTCACTACGACGATCTCCGTACCGGTTGAAGTTTGAGTGCTAGTCTTAGTGCTCACCACAACAGTGTTCGTGCTGGTGCTAGTGCTAGTGGTAACCTTGGTTGTAGTGACAGTAGTAGTTACAGGCACCCGCACCGTAGTGAGGGCTGTAGTTAGCGTAACGACAGGGCTGAATGAGGTGGAAGTAACAGTCTGGCTAGTCGTGGCATGACGGGTGTGAACGTAGGTAACCCCGAGAGTAACAGTGCGGAAGATCGTAGTAACTGTAGTTGCGGTCACGTGCACCGTAGCCACGGTACTCGTTGCAGTCACGGTTGCTGTAGAGGCGGTAGTTAGCGGCGTTGAGGTCACGGTTGCCGCAGTAATAATTGGAGTCACGGTAACCGCGGAAGCCGTAGAAACTAGCGTAACAGTACGAGTAGCAGTATTAGTCGTACTTGCAACTGAAGTTACAGTTTTAGTTGCGCTAGCAGAAACGGTCGAAGTCGAAACCGTCGTGGCAAAGTCAACGTCGGTACTCGTAGTAGTGACAGTAGCGGTCTGAGTCGCAGTAACGGTCGCAGTTTTCAGCACCGTACTCGCGATTGAGGTGGTAGTAGCGGAAATAGTCTTCGTACTCGTAACGGTGATCGTGGTCGTGGTGTTAGTAGTAACGGCGAATACAGGCGTGAATTGGACCATGAACATTGGAAGGAGCATAAGAATCGTAACCAGTGCAATCTTTCGCATCAATCTACTTTGCAAACTATTTACCACGTAAGGACTTGCCCTTCTTCGTTCTTGTATATATAACCTTCGTACGAAGTCGTAATATGTCTCAGATTTGACACACCTTTCAAGTAGACCTCTGCTGGCGTTTGGTTCTGTCAAACCTTCGTTTTTCGAAGCTCAAACCGATCGAAGTAGGCGGTTTGAAGGAAGAGGCTGGAGTGTCAATGTCTTCTATGATAAAGACATCCGCGAACAAATCGTGTGTAAACTTGCACTCATACGCTCACATTGAAGATGATTCATCCGGTAGGGCTCGTAGGATTTCAGCCCTCGACATTGAACCTGTGGTCCTTCGATGATGTCGAACCATTAATGAAGAACCAGGTTCTGTCAAACCCTCGGAAGATTGACTAGTTTCATTCACCTTCCCGCTTTAATTCTGCGGTTCCAGCTATGCCTTGTCTAGTCATCAGTTGATGAAGCCTGGTCTTATGGCGGTATGTGGGTTCTTACCCGAATTAGCCGACTGGGCCGATGTTGGGTAATTGGTTGCTTTGACCGAGCGTAAAACCCTGACTGCGCGAATGGTCTAGCTGATCCGGTGGATGCCGGATGAGAGCCGTGAGGTTCGGGGCCGTCGCGTCTGCAATTGAAGCGATGGTATGGGAATCCGAGACTGACGGGAATCCCTCAGTCGATGCAGATGAGTCAAATCTCCCGAAGATTAGACAGAACCAAGAACCAGAATGTTATAAATAGCGTTGCGGGTCAAATTGGCGAACGTCATTGGTGTGTTTCAGTTTTAGCGGCGCTAGGGAGCGCTGACCAAGTTATGCAAACTTCGCAGGACACGGGCGTGCCGGTGAAAGTCGGCGCAAAGGGAAGGTTCTTCGACTTGAGCTTAGGCTACAAGTGGGATAGATTCTTTCTCGTTCTATTTCTTATCGCGATCGCTTTACGAGTTGTTTGGCTTGATGTCCCGAGCGGGTATGGGACTGGTGGGACGTTAATCTTTGATGAATACTACTACGTGAACGTGGCGCGAAACCTGCTGGGATGGCCTCAGGGACCGGACCCCACGAAGATACCTTATCCGAACGCCGTTCCCGGCACCGACCCCAACCAGGAACATCCGCCGCTAGCGAAGTTGATGATCGCGGCCTCGATGAAGTTGCTGGGCGACAATGCGTGGGGTTGGCGTCTTCCAAGCGTCATAATGGGCTCAGTCTCAATCCTTCTATTTTATTTGTTGATGAAAAAAACTAGCAAGAATGGCAAATATTCGTTCCTGGCTACGTTTCTTTTCAGCTTCGACAACCTAATCTACGTAGATAGCAGGATTGCAATTCTTGACATATTCACCTTAGCATTCATGCTGCTAGGTTTCTACCTGTACTTCTCGGAGAGGACTAAGCTTTCAGCCGTAGCCCTCGCACTCAGCACGCTTACCAAGATCGGTGGATTCTACGGCTTTCTTGTGATAGTAATCTTTCACGTACTGAGAGATGTGCGCCCGAATGAATTGATAAAGAAATGGCGGTCGATACTGATCCCGAAACTAAAATGGCTGCTGCCCTTTAGTTTCTATTATGCTGCCACGGGATTCACACTCCTGTTCGTGCTTGACCGTTTTGTTAGTGGCAGGGATCCCTTCGATCATATACGTTTCATTTACAGTTACACGCTTGCGCTAGTTCGAGCTGCTCCGGTAGGAATCGAAAGCCGACCGCTCGACTGGTTGTTCAACCAAGTTCCGATTCCGTATCTCGGAGTGAGCGTCTCCACTGGGGGAATCACGTATCAGACTATTGCTTTTTGGGGGGCGATGAACCCATTCATTCTCTACCTGACGATTCCCGCCATGGTGTACGCCCTATACCGCTACGATGAAAAGAACAGTCAGCTCGCTCTCCTCATGCTCTGCTGGTTTGCGGCGACCTACTTTCCCTTCTTTCCACTTTCATACATCGGCAACAGAATCTCGTACATCTTCTATTTCCAAAACACGGTACCCGCGGTAGCCGGCGCAGTCGCCCTGATGGTTAGCAACAAAAATATTCCAAGAAGCGTATTACTGGCTTACGTCTTCTTCGTCCTAGTTGGGTTTTTCTTCGATACACCCTTCAGCTACGCAGCCTTCCCATTCAGAAAAATCCCACCGTGACATACTCCCACGTCTAAAGGTCGTGGGGTTCCTGATTCATCGACCCCGCTTGTTCCACCGGTAGGCGTCTTGCCGGTTTTATGGTTGTAGTAGAAATGTGAATGGGAATGAGAGTAAAACGATATCACGCTGGAAAATCACTTAATGCTCGCCTCAAGGTACCGGTCCCAGATATCTTCCTTCTTCCTTAGCCACATGCGTCGTAACGAAGCTTCGGAAATATCTTGCAATTCTGCGAACTCATCCTCAAGAGCCTTGACGATTCTTCGAGGCTTCTCCAGAACTATCTTCTGCCCTTTTCTGATCAGAAGGAGTTCGTCGCCCTTCTTTATACCGACTTCTCGTTGGATTTCCATTGGCAGCGAAATCTGCCCCTTGTCCGAAACTTTCACCTTTTTGAAGGTAAGCTCGCTGGTCACGGTTTCGTCGTTGAGTAAGGAAATCCTCACCTAAATAGGTTCGTAGACTGCGATTGTACCCTACCAGCATCTCCCAGAAATTCGCGGAAGTTTGGACAACTACGCCACAATTTCGACTGCCTTTACGGCGAGTTTCGCTGTCTCTCCTTCGTGTGTCCCTTCAAGAACTAAATGAATAGCTTCTTTGATTCTGCGAATAACTTCTTCTTCAGTTTTTGCTTCGGTCATAGCTGCCGGAAGTTCTAGGCAGTGAGCCACATAGTACCCCGCCTCATCTCTTCGTATGTTTACGTGAAACGACCTATCCGACAACCCGACTTCGACCTCAACCTAGCTATAGCGATTCTATAGCCAAACAGCGTCGTCATGATGACAGGAGTATTTAGGAGTACCCTCCTCCCGCCGCCGGTGGGGTGACAGCATGAGTAGAATACCACAAGTGCACTAGTTACGCCCGCGGATCCACACGTACAATTCATTTTACTTTCCTTGAAGTCTCGGGGTGGTTAGTGGGCGTCTCGCTGGTTTTATGGTTGTATTGGATATGTGAATTTTCGGTGGCTTGTTTGGCTCTTGATGCTGATTCTAATGGCCGAGTTGTGTGTGGAGTATAGCTCGTATTCGGTTGGTTTGGTATTGGAAGCGGTACATGCGGAAGGGGCGTTACCGTTGCAAGCGTTACCTCCTGTACCTACCGGTCGCGATAGGAGACCAAGTGGACCGATCCGTAGAGTATCTAGTGCGCCTGTTTGGCCCGGCAATCGTCCTCGTGCCGGAGGGTACTGAGTTTCCGTTGTCGCGCTTAGAGAATTCGAATAACGCCAATCGGGAAAATCACGTGGGCCACGTGCGGTCATCGACAAATCTATTGCTAAAGGATTCAAATGCGGACTCTCGCGATTAACTGCCGTAACGTTTGTCGCGGCTAGAGAGGGTTTTGCGCAGGATCTGAGCGCCGCGTTACTCCTGAAACTGGTCGTCGTCCCCGGTGCCATCCTGGGCATCGCGTGGTGGATGGCGTACCGATGGAAGGCACCCGAGGTGGCCGCGGCCACGATCCTGGTCCCTGCAGCGATGTACGCTGGCCTGGTGGCCAACAACGTGATGGTCGCAGCGAAGAAGGTCAAGAAGACAGCGCTAAAAGCCATGAAGGATGCCGGGGCAAAGTAACCATGTCAAAAGGAAATCCCCGTTTAACATTCCGCCTTTCCAGGAAGAAGGACCTAGCCATCCGTCTCCTGGCCAGGCAGAAGGGTCAACCAGTCGGAGAGTACTTGCGGGTGGTTGTAGAAGAACATCTACGAGGGGTGTCAGACACCCATTCATTAGGTGTCAGACACCTTGAGGACCTAACACGCCTCACCAGGGAGTTCATCACCCGTGCCCAGCTTGAGAGACAAAATCCAACCAAGGTTCCCATGAAGGCTGAGAAAGACGCACAGCTGCCGGGGGTCGAAAAACGAAGTGCCCTCGAGGAACTCACCTGGAAGGCCGTCCAGGCAGCCGTCTTGTACAGCAAGACCGAGGACGCTGCGAAGGATGCTGAGGCCAGGTTGCTGGCGCTGCGTGTCGCAAACGGGCTGATGCGAACAGAACTCATGATTCTCAAACACACTGACGATGCATTCGTCGATGCCCTCCTCAAAGAGCTAGGGGTAGACTCGGATGGCTTGGCGGCGAAAACTCGAAAAGAAAGTTGAGGAACGCCACAGAGGTGTTGTCGAAGTCACCGGGGCGTTTCAACGGTTACAGCGGATCGCTGCGAAGGGCCCGGTAGCATTCTGCAAGGAGGCCCTGGGATTCGAACCCACGAAATACCAGGTCGAGTTCCTCGAAGACAAGGCGCAATTCATCGCCCAGCTGTGGTCCAGGCAGTCGGGGAAAGACTACGCAGCTTGCAGCAAGCTCTTCTGGTACGCCGTCGCCAACGATGGAGTGCAGCTGGCCGTTGTGGGTCCCAGCTTTCGGCAAAGCAAGCTGGTAATTCGCAAGATCAACTCATTCATCCAACAGAGCCTTCCCAAGGATGTCCCCTACCGGGAAATCCTAGTCGGAAGGAAACCGCTGAAGACGAAGGTCTCCCTAGTCAACGGCTCAATCATCGAAGCCTACCCATGCAACCCCGACACCATACGCGGGCCAACATTGAATGGAATCCTGGCGACAGAGTTCAACTTCGTCCGTGACGACGTCGACCTGTACGACGCTATTCTTTTCACACTTGGGACAACGAACGGTTTCTTCATCGCTAACTCGACGCCCTGGTCCCGCAATCACATATTCTATAAAATTTGCAACGACCCTGAGTTCGATGATTACAGCCGTCACCATGTCAACTGGGAACAAGCCCTGGAACCAAACGGACCCCTGAAGAAAGGGATCCTTGCGAAGATCAAGAAACAGTTCGCCAGCGACCCGTGGCGTTGGCGCCGTGAGATGGAAGCAGAGTGGAGCGAAGACGACGATTGCTGGCTCCCTACTTCGCTAATCACTGGCTGTACGGATCCGGAAATGGAGATTAAGGAATTTGGCGGCGAACTCCACAGCTTCTGGTCAACAGACCTCCCCCCAGACCTCCCGCGCTGACTACTGGGTCGGCGTCGACCTCGGGAAGAAAGTCGACTACAGTGTCGTGGCAGTCATAAGGAAGGACGGTGACATCTTCCGCCTAGTGGGCCTGAAGATCTTCCCGCTCGGAACAGACTACACAGGCGAGACAGGCGTCATCAGCTTCCTCAAAGTCCTCAACCAGAAACTGCAAACCATCCACAAGATTCTCATGGACCAGACCGGCGTTGGAGAGAGCGTCGTAGAAGAAGCGAAGAAATCAGTACCCCACGTCGGGGGCATAATGCTCTCGGAGTCATCCAAGCAAGACATCATGAACTTCCTCAAGATGATGATGCAACAGAAACGGCTCCTAATCGCCTACCAACTCGATGTAGCCAACGAACTGAACATTGAACGGTTCCAACTCACGAAGGCAGGCAAGATTCAGTACAGCCACCCAGACGGTACCCATGACGACCGCACCTGGGCCGTCGCCCTGGCCGTATTCGCAACAAGAGGCCCAACGGTCCCTGGTTTCAAACCGTACTCACGATCGTTTGGTTGAGGCTCAATTGTCGGCGAAGCACGTACTCCTGCAGTTGCTGAAGTTCGGTGTCAGCGGACTCGTTGGTGTTTCGGTTAGCACCGTGCTCTATTACGGTTTGAAGGGCCAGCTACCGGACCTGTTCTGGACCGTGCTGTTGTACCGGTTCAATGCGGTTGATGTGGGATTCTATGAGCTCACCACAATCATCGGGGGCACCGTCCACTTCCTGTTGAGTAAGGTTTGGGTCTTCGAAAAGAAATGACTAAGGCAAAGAACAAACCACCGCCTCGTAAGCGGCGTAAGCGTTCCGTAACAAACAAGCGAAACGCGACAACTAAGCGGCCGATGATGGCCACCAAACGGGCCGAGGTGAGAGACCATCGTCCCTTAGCAGGGACCAGGGTCGCCGGTTCAAGTGGCCTCGGCGACTTCTCAGCTCTCGAACGGATCCCAGGCGTTACAGTGAAAGAGAACACGATCTCCTTCCCGTATCTAGGAACGCCCCAAGGCGTTCGTATTGCTGTTCATTCTAGCTCGAGGCGTGTTGCTGAAGCAGCCGCAATGCAACTAAGCGGCCTCCCTCTGAGTCGTCAGCTCTCAGCCGCCAAGTCCCAATATTATCTTGGGATGACGCAAACCATCTTCGACGCTTACAAGGGGATGGAGAAGCACTACCGCGCCTATCGTATGGATGCGCTCGTGCGCGGCTGCATCAACGCCCTCGCCTACTGGACCACGAAGGAGTCTTTCGACGCTGTTCTGGAACCGGTCGGCGAAGGCCTAACCCCGCAGCAAGAGGAAAAGATCATTGCTGATAATTTGCCGTTGAAACAGTGGATTGACAAAATCAACCTCCGCGTCGACCTCGACCATGTTCTGTATGCCGGCATCATCGGTGCCAAGATTTACGGCAAGAAAGGTTTCGAAATTGAACTCAACGCGAAGATGGAACCGAATCGCCTAATCTCCCTCCCACTCCTAACCATCTACGACCTGCGCCCCGACGTCGACGAGGACTGGGTGCTGCAAGGGTTCTGGTGGCGTGGCCAAAAAGACTTCTACAAACCAAGCGAGTTACTCTATTTCACAAACAACTCTCTCGAATCAGATTGGGAAGGCCTCAGCGAGATCGAACCAGTCCTAGACGACGTGATCACCAGGGCCAAGATCCGCATAGAAGACCTCCAAGAGGCTGCGACAACTCTCTGGGCCGGCATAGCCATACACAGCCTAGATGTGGATCGCCTGCCTGCCGGATTAACCGACGCCGACGTGCAGGACCTCATTAACACGCACATCGCATCGCTGCGTCCTGGAAAGCATATTGCCACAGACAATCGTTGGACCGTTCAGGTTATCGACATCAAGCCTGACCTCCCAGGCCTCGTCGCAGTCAAGACCGACCTAGACCAGGAGATCATTGGGAACTTTCAGGTTCCGAAATTCATTCTTAATCGCACCGAAGCCGTGAACCGGGCAACAAGCTATAGTCAACTGGAGTCCTTTGTCGATGGCCCAATAACGGCTATTCAACGGTGGGTGCAGCTTATTGTTGAGCAGCAATGGTACGACCCTCTGACACGCTTCTACCTCAAGACTCCCACGGGCCAGGATCCGCCGGTGCGTGTGCGGCATCGGTGGCGTGAGATTCGCACAACCGACTTCTTCGCACTCCTCACCGCAGTCTCAGTTGCCTACGACGGTGGGCTGGGATTCGTGAACTTAGAGAAGGCGTACGAGATCATGCGGGATGGACCCTCTTCCGCTTTTGACCCCGCGGAGGTCAAAGAGCCGGTAGCAACGCAGCCACCTAGCCCAACCGGCCCAGCAACTGAAGAGCCGGAATCCCCCGCTGAAGTCAAAGAGGAAACGGAACAACAAGAGCTAGAAGGACAATGAGACCGAGAAAAGAAATCGAAGCCGACGCAAAGTCCGGAAACCCACTCGACGCTCTCCGCCTCGAGGTACTCCTAGACATACGGGATCTGCAGCTACGTGCGAGGCGCCCATCAATGGTTCTCAGTGAAGCATGATGGGAAAGAAGGGCCTTGTCAAGTCTTCGTGGGTTCAAAGGATTACGAGAAAACAACAATAATCTATCAAACTAGCCGCATTATATACAGTTCGGATGAGGTCACTAAAGCAAGTCTATTAAAGTGACAGCGGAAACTAGTACTCCACCAGGTGTAGTTCGCATAAGTTCGGCGTTGGGAAATGCCCGATTTCGGAAAGTTGATTGATGAAGCCGCGATAGTCGAATCACGACTCGCAGCTATGCAAAGGGTAGGTAAAGTTGACAGGAAAATCGGGCCACATCTCGACCATTTGGTCATGTATTCTAGCAAACAAGAACAATTTTGGGGAAATGCAAACCCCTCACCTGCTAACTTCACAATGTATCACTCTTGGCGAAACCTTCGACTGATATTCTCCAAGATGCGCGTAAGATTCGCGCAGGCACACGTGGCACATGACAACCCTCTCGTAGTCGAACAAGCAAGAATGATTTTTCCGCGCATTCTTACGACAATCGCGACTCTCGTGTCCATGGAAAGCGACCCAACTCAAACTAATTCAGACGATGTGATGAATTATGTGCGCGAATTGCGTTCATCTGCCCGGGCAGTCCAAATGATTGACCCTAGGGATAACCTGAAGGGAGTGGACAAGGCGAAGTTGATTACGGCCTTCGACGAGTTATTGAAGCCGATGACGACTTCTGACTGACAATAAGGTTCTCATCGAGACATCGGTTTTACTGTCTGGTTCGATTTACGCGGCGAAGGCAGGCGTTGTTCAGTTCAAGGACACCCACTTCGATAGGTCAATGCGGCTCTTTGGATATCTGAAAGCCCATCGTGAAATTGGACTTGTAACCAAAACTGTCGAAATTGAGGCATCACACAAACTAAACAGTGCTGTTACACAGCGTCTCAATCCAAGCCTTTCAAATGAAATACGCTCCACGGTTCTGAACCTTTGTTGGGACAGGATGCACGAGCTTCTTGGTTGTTTAGCTATGGTGGATGTCACGAATAAGTCACGGTTGGCCGAAAGATTAGGGGATGTTGTGACCATGTACGGAAAACTGTTGGGTGCGGCAAGACAGACGGCGGGTTCTAAGGTGAGGAGTCATGTGAAAAGCCGCCTAACGACAGTACCCCCATATCTCAGAGGCATTGCTTCAAACATATACGCTAGGCAATTTTTGGTTGATAGGACGCAGCTTAGACGGCTTCTAGGTAAATCGCCAAGTCTTAACGACCAAACCATACTCGCCGAAGCAGCCTGTCTAACGGAAGTCTACAATAAGATCGAGGCGACTACAATGTTTCTTGCTTCGACAGACTTGTTATTTTCTCCAATGCTAAACGAAGATGGGACGGTGAAATCAGACATAATTACAGTTGAGATTAGACAAAGGTTTTCGGTTGAGTGTGACTGGCCGCATCGCATATCGCAACGCCTTGAGTGAGTTAAGAGATAATGTCTGTGGTGGTCGGACATCAGAAGTTTTTCTAATCCAGAACACCGCAACCCACCCGGCGAAACTTGACAACGACAAAGTAGGAAGGCGCCGACGACAACTTGAGAGAATCGAAAGAAGGGAATACGACGCCGCGGCCTGCAGCCAAGCGGTGAGCATGCGCCCGGTAGGAATCCTCCGCACAAGACGCCGAAAGCCACGCTTGAAGAGAGTTTCAGTCCCTAGTTTGCTGATGAAAGCTTGAGCACTGCCTCAACCGGATACTGTCCCTACTGCGGCTATCCCCTCGCTACAGTTGAGGCAGCCGACGGTACAATCATCAAAAAATGCATTTGGTGCATGCAAACTTAGCGCTCTACGCTTTCGGTCTAGAATTTACTGCTCGCAACAGACGATCATAACGAAGTCAATCAAGTAAGACGTGTAGTTGTCGGTTGACCAGTTTTCATTCCCCATCTTTTAGCAACGTCTGAGCATTAGGCCCAGCAAGCTACACTTTTTTACAGATCTAGCCACGCCATTTTCCGTTATGGTAATTGCTCCGGCTAACTGTTGTAATGTTGTGTTCGGTAGTTTCGCAAGCCAGATTTGTCCATAGCCAACGATATTGTCTGTTGCGGCATAGAAAACGTAGATCCCATCTGGCCTAACAACCACTTCCTGGTCCCCAATCTGGTCGAATCGACTGCCTTCAATGGTGCGAGCAATTAACGGACTCGTCTTCCAGAACACCTGCGTCCAATGTACGCCGTCAGTTGAGGTTGACAACGCTATTTGCAAAGGCACTTTAGAGTAGTCATTCCAAAACATGTAGTAAACCCCGCTGTCGTAAAGCACATCTTGGTTTCCAACCCTGAAACCTTGACGCCTCCCGCCAAGCACAGGATTCACGGAGTTCCTTACCCAGTCGTGGATTCCGTCAGGAGACGATGCCAAGCATGAAGCCCAATAGCTAGAGGAACGGAAGGTGGCAAGGGTGGCTGTGCATTCGTAGTACATTAGCCAAGTGCCGTTCGGCAACTGGAGAACTGAAGGATTCCACTTGTAGTTGTCGTAGGGTTGATTCGGCGGCAACACGCCGTATTGCTGTGCGAAGTGAGTCCAATGGATCCCATCTTGGCTATATTGGGTCAACAAGCCCCGAGTGTAAAAGAACAGAGTAGTTGAGTTGTATCTTACAATCATGCTTAATCGCTGGTCTGTAACCTTACCAAACTTCGTCCAATGCAGGGCATCGGAACTTTCAGCGTAACAAGTTTGAGACTGGTGCCACTCGTTGCAGCTGTACCACATTCTCCAAACATCATTCTCGTAGATAACCGTGGGCTCCCCAATCGCTCCCGAACCGCCACCCTCCACTGCAAGACTTGGAGTCATAATCATGTACTTCTGCCAATTCAAGACAACTGGATACCAAGGTAACGCGATCGACAGAATTATTGTCACTACGAGAAGCGCACTTACCACTAGTTGCGACTTCATACTCATCAAGAGCCAACCTGTGCGCATAAAATAGTTTTCTCGTTCGGCCCCAGATGGGGCGCACGTAGCTGTGGAAGATTTGCATACCAGAAAGAATTGCGTATCCGTTTTCTATAAGGTTCGCATGACGCGTTCTCTGTCCCTGATTTCTCCGTTCACACCTTCCAACTTGTTGTTGTGATCGTGATGGTGTGGGCGACTGAATTTGAACGATAACGTAATCCCCATAAGTTTCATCATCTTGCCTTCGAAGCTTTCAGCGCGACCGTTTCTGGATGTAATCTCAACTAAGGCTGAACACGGGACCTACTGAACTCCCTAGTTGTCCTGGTGATGTGTTTTGATGAGTGTGGAAGATGTGAAAGCAGTGGACTTGCCGGAGATCGCTAAGTTCCCCGACCGTGAGAGTTGCGTAGCCGCGCACATGAAGGAGGGACTTAGCGAAGCGGCGGCTAAGAGAATCTGTGGCCATCTGCCCAGCAAGCAGAGCCTACGGAAGGTTGCGTTCGCGTACCAGGCGACGTTTGAGCCCTACGAGGAACAAGGCAAGCATTTAGCCAAAATTCATGTAATCGATTTGGCGCCGAACCTGAACAAGTGGCAGGTCACGACCACCGCTCGAGCTAAGGCGCTGAAATCCCTACTCGACGCTCCATTGCTGGGTCCGCCAGCTCCTGGAGAACGAGGCAACGTGGTCGGTGGTCCACCAGGCGCACCACACGAAGGCTTATGGTCGCCGATCGGTAAATTCGTCGACTTCCAATCTAACCATGTCACCCACGGCATCGCCGAAATCACCAAGGACTACGCTTGGGACAACATCAAGAACAAGAACTGGAAAGCCGTCAGCCCCTCGGTCCTGGCATTCGTTGAACACCGGGAAGGCGATGTGGACGTTGTGGACGATTTCAATTTCGAACATGTACTCTTCGTCGACAAAGGCGCCTATCCGGACGCGGGGGTTGACGGGACCTGCGACAGCGAAACTAAGTGCGACTTCTACCAGGCGCTGCAGGCTGCCTGCGAGAGTCAGGCCGGCGTATTCTCGATCAATGACCAAGACCTTTCGACTATGAGGAAGGCGGTGCAGAGCGCCCGTGGGATCCTAACCGCGCTCGAGGAACGCCTCGAAATAATCCTGCACATTAAACCGGAACCTGAACCTATGATCGCGCCTTTGGCGCTTTCTTCTCACAAGAGTGTGAGTGATGGGGAGATGAACCCTGTGAGGCCTATTCCAAGCCCTAGCCAGAAGCAAGACCTCGAGACAAAACTGGGCCAGAAAATGGAGGGGGGTAACAAAATGAAAACCACTCAAACATCCCAACTCTCAGCCGCACCACTTACGACCGAGGAACGAAACAACCTCTCAGACAGCGACTTCGCGTACATCGACTCGAAAGGCGGACGGCACCTTCCCATTCACGACGCAGACCACGTTAGGGCTGCGCTTGGCGGTAATGGATGGAGCGCGACGTCGTTCGAGAACGATTCAGCGAAAGCTGAGGCGAAGAAGAAGATCTGTGCAGCTGCCAAGAAATTCGATATTGACAGCGAGTTGTGCGGTACGAAGAGTGGGATGCATCAATCAAAGGAGGAACAGGAAATGTCAGAATGTAACGAATTACAAGCAAAGAACGCAGCCCTCGAAGCAGAACTCACAACGCTCAAGGCCTACAAGGCCGAGGTTGAAAAGAAGCAGCGCATGGCCAAGGTTCAGACCATAGTGGAACTGAAAACCCACTGCGGCATGCTGGAACCAAAGGACCACGCGCAAGCTTTCAGCGAGCTTGAGAAGCTGTCAGCTGATGCACTCGACGCAGTCGAGAAAGAACTAACAGCAGTCCAAGCACGCTTAGACTCGATGCCTTCTGGCCCAAAGGCGAAACACACCCAAGAACAAGCGATGAACACCATTGAAGATCAACGCGAGAAACTGTTCGGTTACCGCCGAGACGAACACGGCGAGATCATAGGAGGTAAGTGACCATGCCAAATGCAGGCGATATTGACATGGCTCACGACTTCTTCTACTTGCCAGTCAGCAAGAACGCCACTGCAACCATCACCAAAGGCCAAATCATCAGCCTCAAAGACGGCCGGCCATGGCAGGCTGGCGACCTAGGACCGTTCGGCATCGCAAACCAAGGCGTAGCCAGCGGCGCCGACATGAAAGGCAAAATTGTCATCGACGGCGTTGTCTGGGTCGCTGCGGCGGGTGCAATAGTGCAGTTCGCCCCAGTTGTACCAAGCACAGTAGCCTACGTCACCACAGCCACAGCCCTAGCGTTGGGCACAGGCGCATCAGGCGGCACCGGCATGACTGGATCCTTGATGCCAGGCGGAATGCTTGTCGGAATGAACTTTGACACTACAACGAACCCCGGTGACCTCACCCGTGTAATGTTGAGAAACTAGGAGAGGTTGAACATGGACAAACTTGATGGTGGACTACAAGGAGAACTACAAGAAATTGGTTGGTTCGACCCAACCACGAACAACGTCTATCAGGGCAGAATCGGCGACGTCAATCGCAAAATCTTCAACGCTCGGAATATGAAGCAAGCAGCGCTCCCGAGCCTATCGGATATCAGCGCCATCAACATCCCAATCTTGCTGCAGGAAATACTGGGCCTGCAAAGGCCAGTGTACAACCTGCGCAACACATGCCGCATCATCACCATGAACGCGCTCAAGGCAAGCATTCCGATCTACACGAAGGGAACGGCAACAGAGAAGGTTCCGCCACTTGTGGAAGCTTCCCTTGACCCCGACGCGTGGACCACTGTCACCTTCGCTCTCTGGAAGAACGTTCAACACGTCGTCGTGTCGGACGAATTGCAGAGACTAGCGAACGTGGATATTTTCGGAACTGCAACCCGAGACGCCGCAGGTGCCTTAGCATACAGCGAGAACCACCAGATCAGCCAAGCCTTCGCCGCAGCTGGAGGCTTGCAACCGGCTGCAAGCGGCCTCTGGACCACACTAGCAAGCGGCCGCAGCGAATTCAACCCGTACACGGACATAATCGGCGCTATGACTACGATCGCAACCGCGGGCTACCATCCGACGTCAGTAGTGATGCACCCGACTGGATGGTCCGCGTTCTTCGGCAACGACTACGTCAAAGGCCAACTAGCCGGCGCAGTGTACCCAGACTTTACGCAGGGCGGAGGATTCCAAATCCCAGGCCTACCAGGAGTCATGGGTTACAGCGACTTCTTCATAACCCCGACAACCAGCTGCTACGTGCTAGACCCAGTATCCGCAATGATTTTGGGATCTGGCCCGACCGAAGCGGCAAGGTACAGAAACGAAGCCGCAGGCTACGACGCATACATAATGCGCCAGTACATGCAACCACAAACCGGCGTCACGACTGCAATCAACGAAATCACCAACGTACACGCATAGTAGTTCTTTCGTGAGTTACCCGTCACCTAGACGGGCGTGAATCCCTAACCTCACTTTTTCTCCCGTGAGGATCCTAATCATGCGGTACCATACCCCGACACCCGAGTGGGCGGCAAGCGCCGACACGGTACCCCTCAGCGTGACCGTAGAACATTGGAACCTGAAGGATCAGCAGTCACAATAATCATGCGGCCAGCGGTCGCATAGTGAACGAGACTTCGGCTGTCCCCAGCCGTCCCACTCGAGCGGGACTAATCATCAGTGGAAGGTAGATAGTAGATGGTAGATGCTGACACCGTCCTCGTTTCCGTGGCCCTTGTAGCCACGAGCATCAACACCTTACTCACCACCTTCACTTTGCTGCATTCTGTGAACGAGAAAGCGAAACTGATCAAGACCATTCACGCGGTAACCAAAGCCCTGGTCGTCGTGGCCAAGAAGGCCCCGATTAGATCACGCCTCCGCACCGCGGGCTCCGCAGGCAAAGCAGACCTCCGAGAAGCCAAGCGCCGGCTCGCCGTCCGAGATGTTACGCGGCGACTCAACGAGAAGAACCTTAGCGATAGCGGAAGGTAGCAGGTGCATAGTATGTCAGCATGGACCACCAGCGCTGAAGTCAAGATTTACGCGGCTACGAAGTGGAGTGCTCTCAACGTGTCTGGCACGACGGGCGCAGGGGGCGTTCAAGCCCCATTTCCTAACGAGGCCGCGTTCAACACTTTCATAGACAACACGCTGATTCCTCGGGCTCAAAGTCACATCAATCGTTTCTGTAAGCGGGATTTCGACGTCGACTTCCCAGGAGCAATCCCGCCTGCCATCCAGGACATTGCCGCACGGGCGTCGTCGAATATGATTCAGTACATGGTCACCAACAAGATGGGACCACTCGTTCACGAGACCATGTTCCAAATCTCAATCCCCCTCCAGGCCGTGCTACCCAAGGATCTGCAGGACTTGCTGACGCCCTGGATCAAGCGCTATCCGTACACCGCTGTCAGCAAGTACCAGACGCCGAACATAGTCGACGGCTGGAATGAACCCACTCCAGACCAATGAGAGGGAAGTCACATGGGATTGAGCAAACTATCATCAGTTGAAGACTTTCCCAAAGTCGCAGTGATACTAGAGTGTTGTATCGTTCCGCCAATCTCAGCGCTTTGCCCCCTTTGCCTTCGTGTTATCTACTCCTGCTTCCGACAAGATTGCCGTATTTCAGCTGACGACGTTGTGGCTGCCGTGGTTCGACATAGTGATGTCTACGGCTGCAGACCTTGGAAAGTGTTCTGGAACGTGAACGTGAAAATTAATGAGTCAACCCCCGACCAATGAGTGGCACGTATCCGGTGGCACGGGATCCGGAGACAACCTGGTTCCGCTTGAGCCGTTTGGCCCAAACGCCATGATCATGCGTGACGTTCTCGACGGCAAACTGTACATGAAGATGACGCCGCCGAACATTGTGGTTACGCGTTGGAATTGCATCTGCCACCCAGGCCTGCACTATCGGCGCCCGCACTTCACGTGCCTGATGTTCTGTCGACTCAAGAGAGTTGCCCAAGGCAAGCTACCCTCGGTCATTCCCGTTAGCCGATATCGAATGTACATCCAACTGGACCGGCCGCATGCGGCCTTAAAGGATTGGGTGCTGCGGAAGGTCGTGTTCCCGATCGCCGAGTACTTGGCGAATTAGGAGAGGTGAGAATGTTATGATGCCATTCTTGGTTGACATATTCTTCTTAGGCGTGTTTCTCGTGGTTGGGACGATCCTGATCATTCTACTGAAGGCGGCAATCTACTTCCTACCCGCCATCGTGCTGGCCGTCGTTGTATGGTACCTCACGGGCAGCCTGACGCTTGGCGGCCTCGCTTTCGCCGTCGTAGCTGTCCTCTGCATGCTCAAGAAGAAGTGATTTCAATGCTGCGAGCTGCCGTACGTGGTTTTCTTTCAGGTTGCTACATCGCTCTGGGCATCTGCGCCGCGGTCGTACTCATCGTCCTAGCCATCGCCGTAGCGCTTCACGGATGACCTCCTTTGAGTACGCCTACGCCTCGGCAGGATGTCCGCGCAGCCTTCGCCGCGGTTCTCACAGCCGCGAACCTGGGAGTCACGATCTACAAGGAGTTGCCATTCGAAGGCGCCGACATACGCAGCATCGTCCTCACCATAGTTGCCGGCACAAGTAGAACCACTGGCGTCAGCATGTACGGCGGACCGGCAAGCGCCCCGGGTGGCCGTGCAGTCATGAACCTCTACCGGCTGCAGGTCGACGTGAACTTCGACGACAAAGCAGGGTGCAGCAAACTGGCCGACCAGGTTGAGCAGGCTATCTGGAACGCCCACGACGCTCTCCGGGACACTTACGATATTCACAGCCTACAGAAAGTCATGGACATAGACACGTTACCCCTCGGCGCCTCAGTACGGGTCCCGGTATTGACGCGAGAAGCCAGGGTGATTCAAGATTGGACCTTCTGGACCCACCGTAAGCTGGCCACTTAGCATGAAAGAAGACATTGTCAAGCGCACGAAATCGGCGCTGAAGCAATTCGGTTTCCTGGTACTGATCAGCCTAGTGTTCCTATCATTCTACGGCGCGTTACCGCAACCAGTCTTCACTGAACAGGTGACGGCGACGCAGAGTCCGATCTACGTGTACGAGATGATTTCCGCCAAGACCGTCTACTATCGCTTCATCATTGTCCATCTTGGGCAGCCAGTGAAGGCGGCGCAGGTCACAGTTTCGACTTGGTTCTGGCTCCATGTTTCGATTCACATCTTCGTCAACGGGACCGAGATCGCCCAGGTCAACACTGGCGATAGTGGGAACGCGAACTTCTACACGCCCTTCCCGGAACCGCTGAGCTCGTTCACCGTTGAAGTGTGGGCGCATAACATGCTGCCGTTGCCTGACGATTTCCACGCGAACATTGTACTCTACTCAAGCTGATCAGGAATGTTGGAACTTCCGAAAGCGCTGAACGCAGACTGGCAACCGCGCACCTGGCACTACTATCAAGCCCAGGACGGCAGGCGAATTGTGTACATCAACGACGGAACCGACCTGCTCTCCTTGGCCAGGCATACGATTGAAGTAGATGGGACCGTACGGCCAAGCGTTCTCTGCACGCTCTGCGGATTTCACGACGACGTCAAACTCATCGGTTGGGGAAAATAGTTGCCAGGCTTCAGCATCCAGATTGTGTCGGATACGGTTACGGCTAAGCTTCTCGCCGCGAAAGCCGAGATTCAGAAAGCGATCGCTACCGCCCTTGAGGAGGCCGGCACCGATATGGAAGCTCACTCGAGGCAGCTGGTCCCGGTAAGAACGGGCCATCTGCAAAGCAGCATCTACCACACGGTGGACGGGATGCAGCTGGAATTAGGAGCGGATGCCGACTACACCTTTTTTCGTGGAATGTGGCACGCGGAAAATGGCCGCGGAGCCGTTCATTCGCCCTTCGGCAGAAGAGGGGCAGGCGAAGTTATTGTCCCTTGTTCGGGACGGGATTCTCTGGGCGTTCCAGTAGTTTCTGGTCACAGTCTCATTGAGACCTGACGGAGCGTGAAACAAGCTTTGAAATACACTGGCGATGAGGTGGTCATAAGAATAGGGACCTCAGCAACGAACTGCCTAACTGCGCCTCCACTAACCAACCTTGAGAGTCTCACCTACAAAGTCAATCAGAACACCACACAGGTGGCCGTGGGAATCGGCTCTCGAGGGACCGAAGTCTACGGAACACTCGTCAAGTACACTGGCACGATAGTACGCTGGGTTGATGAACTCGCCGAAGTATCCGGTGCCACAGGATCTTTCGCAACAAATGTGGGCGCCTTCACAATCGGTGCTTTGACACCGCTCTTCTTGGCGGTCAAGAACAAGCTAACCGGGACCGGGATCGTGCTTTGTGGCTGTATAGGTGACTACCAAGAGGATCTCAAGACTACTGACGGGTTCCTTGAGGAAACATGGACTTTCATGTTCGCCTCAATCACCAACACCACCGGCTCGCCGGGTCCGTAGGCCTTTCTTAGGCCGTTTAAGATTGGAGAGATGGAGAAAATGGAGAACCGCAGTTACAAAGAATTAAGCAAGCAAGAACATAACTCCCCTACTCTTTTTCCGGACGCAACACAGCCTAGCGATAGCCCCGACCTACAATTCCCCATCACCTTTGGCGTCGTCATGAGCTGCAGACTTGGCGACGTGCAGAAGATCCGGAGTCAGATTCAGGAGGCTGGGGGACGCATAGTGTTCCAAACCGTCAGCAACAATTCACTCTTCCTTCTGCGTGCGGCGCAGGTGGAGAAAGCCCTTCAGGGCGACCTGAGTGTACTCACTGAGATTCACAATCGAAAAACGAGAAGGAGCGAAAAGACTTGAGTCTAGAAAAGCGTCGCAGGCAGTTCGTTCATCCTCGCTTTAAATAGATGTAAGCATATCTTACTCGTATGAAAGAATCAAGAATCCCTGAGTTGACAAAAGCAAGTTCGAAAGGCCAGATAGTGATACCCAGCATCATTAGGAGACAGCTTGGGATCAAGAGGGGGAGCGTGTTCGCCGTGACGGCGAGGAAGGATATGATCGTGTTGAAGAAGTTGGAGACCGGAATGAAGCCCGAAGATTTGAGGACACTTAAGCTGATTGAGGAAGCATGGCAGGATATAGAAGAAGGAAGGTATGAGATCTATTCGAGGAAAGCCTTCTTCAAAGAGTTCAAGAAATGGTAGAAATAAAGTTCATCGTACCCACCGACAAATTCGAGCGTGATGTAAGAAGGATAAGGGACAAGAGCCTGAAGGAAAAACTGCAAAAGCAAATAGACAAAGTTGCCGATAATCCAAACTTCGGAAAGCACCTGCGTTATGGCCTGAAGGGCGAATGGTGCATTTACGTGAAGCCTTTCAGACTCATTTACAAAGTCGAGGGTGACAAGCTGATCTTATTGAGATTTGAGCATCGGAAGGATGCTTATGAAAGGTAATTTGTTCGGCTGCTTCTAGGTAGCAATTGCCACGCAAGTGGACCGGATCCTGCAAGGTTACACTTGCCCAATCACTGAACTACAATGGCGGAAGTTCATAGGCAGAAGACAGAAGGAGTGTGAAAAGATTTGAGTCAAGAAAAGCGTGAAGCAATCTTGGAAGCCAGAGCGGCCAACCAGAAACTCGGCGAACTCATCACGAAGGGCACCAAGTATCGTTCTTGTGATTTGGGGTTCATTTGAAAACAAATTCTCGATTCTTGATCACGACGTTATCCTTTCTCTCGATTTCGTCGATAAGTTTGGCCACCCTCGATTTAGTCATAACGTGGCTCCTCCAGAGTTCTCTCAACAGCAACGGGAGATTGAGATAATGGATGGAAAGCGAACCCGCAGCCCTCTCCGCTTTCCTGTCGTTGGTGAGAAGTAAGCAATTCCTATTTCGAGCGACTGCCAAACATTCAGCATCTCCTAACCCCAAGTTCAGAGCTTCTCTGACTTCTCCGGCTGCCGCCTTTTCACGCATGCCCAACTTGACTGAAATGAAATCGGGAGGATGCGAGTATCTCAGAAGCCCCAATTCTGCTCCTTTCTTAATTTCCAGATTAACACTTGGGCAGACCAAGATTCGCGATTTTGGGAAAAGTCTGACGAGCAGTTTCAGCTTGTTGACCTTGGCAAATGTGGAGAGAATGTCTGTGTCGACGACAACGTCCATTATCTCATCTTTTTCATAATTTCGTCAGCCCTTCTGACATCGCTCCTGTTTACGGAGATCATCCTCTTATGACCGAGATTTGCCAACATTTCCTTGAACTCAACTACCCCAACCTCCGCAATCTCGGCGGCTTTGCCCAACGTGACTTCGCCGTCCTTATACAACTCTGCTGCGGCTGCTAGTCTCAGGCTTCGCTTCGAAGAGAGAAAGGTTCTGAGGGCGTCCTTTACGACATCGGACTTGCTTGAGTAGTATCCAGCCTTGACCAACGCACTTATTTCCTTCTTGACGAGCTCCGGCAGATTGTAACTTGAAGGCATGCCCCCACCATATTAATTATTGATAACTGTTATCAATAAATACTTATCATCCTACCTTGGCGTCTACCTCCTGCCTGCCACGCAAGTGCATTGAATCCTCAAGGTGACACTTCCGCGATCAAGCTACAAAGGCGGAAGCTCACGGGAAGAAAACGAGGAGCGTGAAAAGATTTGAGTCAAGAAAAACGAGAGGCAATCTTGGAAGCCAGAGCGGCGAACCAGAAACTAGCCGAACTCATCACGAAGGGCACCAAGTACCATGAAGCCGTCGAGGTCAAGGGCGTCGACAATGAACTGCACAAGTTCGAGGTCTCACCAATGAGCGACGCGGACCTGGCAGAGCTCCTACAGTCAACAAACGTGGACTTGAAGGATATCGGCAACAAGGATAAGTTGGCGTCGAACTTGGCGTTTCTACAGAAAGGCGCAGCCATCGCCACAGGCGCGCCAGACGTGGCCAAAGCCTTGATGCCCATGGAAAGCTTGAAACTTATTCTGCGTTCGTTTGAGCTATCCGGATTGTCCGCGGGCCCAAAAGCCTCAAAGCCAAACTGAGTTCATTCGCTGAAGGATCCGTCTACTCGGCCCCTCTCGAAGTCCTAGTCTCAGAGTTCGGTTACAAGTTAACCGAACGAATGGAGGAACCCACTCGTTTACAACAAGAGTGGCTGCTTCTCATTTTTAAAAAACAGCATCCACGAAGGTGAAAATGATTTGAGTACAAAAATTCCCGCGAGGGGTTGGTACAGTCCCCTGATTTTGGATTAAGTGAATCGCACGCTGAGGAGTGCAGGGCTCTGAAGCTAGAGTTCAGATCGAAGTGGGATGCATTGAGAGTGTGCCTTGGTGACTACACATAAATATAGAGTGATGACCACCGGTCATCTCTCTCTTGAGGAAATTCCCCATGAAAGGAGAACTAGAGTACGTAATGTCAATTGGAGATAAGCTAGGGGACTATGTGAATTGCTGGATTGCTGTTGTGGACGACAAGATCATCGCTGAAGGCAATTCCGCGAAAGAGGTCTTCATAAAGGCCAAGCACCAGTACCCAGACAAGATCCCATTCGTGATGAAAGTTCCGTCAGATCCTGTAATGGTCATGTAGTGGTAGCTTTCTTGGGCTTCCCATGTCTCAAGCTGCGGGAACCAAGATTGTCTGCAAGTATCTCAGCTACCTTTTCACCCAGAAGGATGGAACTAAGCGTTACATTCAACTTCCTCTTGTGCACGTACTTTTGGAAAGAGTGCCACAGTTACTAGTACTGCGACCGTAACTAACACTCGGACCATGAGCGCCACTCAGACCAGCAATTCGGTTACCTCGAGCACTGTGAGTGTTACCTCCACTAAGACCCTTTCAACTAGGAGTGTGACTTACACGCAGTCTGCTACGGTTACTAACACTGCGACGAGGTCTGTCACTGTAACTATCACTACGACTGCTGCCACTACGACTTGACAGCTTAGCGAAGTTCGAGAGGGTTCTAATTTCCAAGCATACGACTTATATGGCATCGTCATCATGATGATATAATGGACAACGGAGGATACGAAAATGCTACCAAATCCACCCCCAACCTTGAAGGGGAAGGAAGCAGAGGCGTTCTTGAAAGACGCAGCGGAGCCTCCGACAGAAGCGCAGAAGAGATTAGTCGAAGAGGCTTTGAAACGCTTCCCGAAGTAACTTATTTTCTTGTCCATCTTTTCCGTCGAAGAAATCAACCTACGCAAGCTAAGCATAGCTGACGACACAGGGTTCTTTGACTGCGGCAATTCAGACCTTAATGACTACATAAGATACCAAGCCAAAGACCAGCAACTTCAGCACGCGGCTGTCATTTATCTGGCCTTGTTCAACACGCAAATTGCAGGCTTCTTGAGTCTTGTATGAGCAGCATCGAAGTCAGTAGCATTGACGAAAAACACCGCCCGTTGCACACGCCGTACCGATACTATCCGTCATTGATGATTGGACGACTTGCTACTGAACTGCAATTTCAAGGCAAGGGAGTCGGCCGAATACTCTGCCTCTATGCCATCGCCACAGCTGCCAAAGTACGTGAGGAAGTTGCATGTCAATTTGTGATACTAAATGCAAAGATAGCGTCTATTCCTTTCTACGAACATTGCGGATTCAAACTGGCTGAAAATCAACCGAAAGGTCGGCGCGAGCCATTCATGTACTTCAAGCTTCCCATAAACACATGAGAATGGCGAAAAACGGGATAGGGTCTTCAGAATTGGAGGACGACAAAGCCAATTATCGTCCCTAGAGTTTGATTAAGGCTTCTTGTCCTTGGATACGGGCGTCTTATCGTGGCTTGGGTGCTCGACCTTGAGGCTTGATGCGGTCTCTAGTTTCTTGATTCGTTCCTCTTGCTTTATCATTATCTCATTGGCAACTTTTTCTAGCCGATTAAATTTCTCTATGTCCCCTGTTTTCTTCGCGGAGCCTTTCGACTTCTTGCGCTTGCGCCAACATGGGACCATCCCTGCAACGAACCTGGCTTCCGATTTTTAAGAAACACCATCCACGAAGGTGAACGTGATTTGAGTACAAACATCGGAAGTATAGTCTTCGCCATCCAAGCGGTAGAGCCGTAACAAAAACGGCGCCGTCACGAAGCAAGTAGTGTGATGGGGAAGATTAGCGCTTCAATGGGCCTAATGGGTATGGAGTTGCAGCAGCTCGGCCCAGGCTTCGCGCAAGTCGGCCAGATGATGCAAGGCTTCGCGGTTGCAGGATGGACAGGCGCGGCGGTTATTGGAATCGGCGAAGTCGTCCAAGGCATACAACAAGCCGTAGCCGCTGCGGCAGCTTCACAGTCAGCGTGGGCGATGCTTCAACAATCCCTCCACCTAACCGGCGCCGCCTGGGCTGCGCAGCAACCACAGATCCAGAACTTCGTCCAGGGCTTAGAGCAGGTTTCAACCGTCAGCCAAACCGCTGCCGTTCAGGGGCTGCAACTTCTTGCAACCTACGGCATGAACGCAACGCAAGCGGAACAAGCGCTGACCGTCGCAACTAACCTGTCCGCCGCGAAGAATCTTGACCTAACCACTGCCGTGAACCTTGTCGGGAAAGCATTCGACGGTGTCACAACCACCCTCTCCCGGTACGGAATTATTATTCAGACTACGACGAAGGCGAACGCAGATCTTAAACAAGGAACCGCCGACTTAACGGCTGCGATTCAGAAAGCCGGCGTCAACGCCCTACAACCCTTCACACAGATACTTCAACAGGCAGGAATCAGCCTCACAACTACTACCGGGAAAGAGCTGACTGCGACACAGATTACGGGCGAGTTAGTTACCGCATGGAAAGCCGGCACCATCACCACATCCCAGATGAACGACATAACTCACGCCCTGGGCATCAACTTTGACTGGGCAACGGCTAAGGCGTCAGACTACAACGACATTATGGCGCAGCTGAACGATAAGTTCGGGAGCGCAGCTCAAACCCAGCTGGACACGTACGCGGGAAAGCAGCAGCAACTCACGAACGAATGGGCCGACCTCCAAATACAAATTGGAGACATGCTTCTCCCCACACTCACATCCCTCACCAGTTGGCTTGACGACAACCTGCCCAAATTCACAAGCTGGATCACTTCACTAGCCCTCGACCCAAGCGTCCAGACAACGTGGAGTAAATTCATGGGCGTCTTCTCGGGGTTCGTGGCTTCTGGCGACTTGACTGAACTCATGGGGTTCGTCTCTGAGGTTGCTAAAGGCGCAATTGAAGTAGCACTCGACCTCGCGATCACGGGCATGGATTTCTTAAACGCCATCATGACCGATGTGAAGTGGCTTCAAAGTGTAGGCATCATACCAATGGGCGTCGCGACTGCACAGACGGCCCAAGTCATTCCTCAATCCAACGCCCCGACATACCAGGCCACACTTACGAATGTAACGCCACCGCCCGAAGCTTTCAGTCAAAAGAACCTAAACCCGCCGACCGACCAAATTTTCACTGGCGCGAACCAAGAACAAAACGCCCCCGGGTGGCTTCAAACGTACCAGCAGGACTGGGCTAATTTCACGACGGGCATCCAGAAGGGCGCGCAGACAGCGGGGCAAGATCTAACCGACTGGTGGAACGGCCTCTGGGCTAAGACCACCCAGGATACGACTACTGGAACGGACGACGTGACCACCGCAGCAGCGAGCGGGATGGGGCCGCTGGCCACTACCACTTTGAATATTGGAAACCAAATCAACACTAACCTTGGCTCAACGTTATGGTCTAAAGTAACAACGGCCGTGCAGCCTGTGGCTGCGGCTCTCAGTAATACATGGTCGCAGATTCAAAGTGGGGCGCAGGCAGCGTTCGGCGCCGTTACCTCAGGTTTAGCGGCAATCCCGTCCACAAAGGACATCACTGTTAGTTCTGTGGTTTCGGATGCGGTTACTGGATTCGACCAAGTCACCGCAGTTATCTCTACAATTCCGTCGATGATAGAAACGACTGTCACCACGATTGCGGATGATGCGATCAGCGTTATTCAAAACGTCATCAGTTGGCTCGACAAAATCCCCAGCGAGATTATGACCAGCATTAACGTGAGCCTTTCGGGGGCTGGACTTGGAGAATTTACAGGCCCAGGCTATCAACTCGGCGGCATGGTTCCCACAACGGGGATCTACATGCTTCACGGCGGCGAGGAGGTTCTAACGCCGGCGCAACAGGCAGCCATAGGCGCAGGTCTAACGCCACCCGCAGCGCCAACTTCCCAAGGAGGATCCGGCCCGATGCAACTTCAGAACCAAACCGTCGTTCAGTTGGATGGGCAAACGGTCGCAAGCATACTTGAGCAGAAGATTATTCGGCAAAGAAAATTTGGTTCAGGCTACAAATACACGGCGGTAACATGAGTTGACGCTCACACAGCGGTCCTCGGGCATCATTTACAGTAGCGATTTAAGTTCGCTCGGTAATTGGAAAACCACCATTTGGGATACGCCCAACGATAATTATAGTCTGGGAACATGCACCGTCCCAGGTTTCTTTGAGACTACGGCGTTCAGCAACGGCAACGCGTGGGCTCTTTTCTACGCGTGCTTCGAAGCCTACGCTTACTTCTATCAGTCCTTCAACCTCGGAACCGGCGCAGTTTTCCGGCTGAATTACAAGACGCCAATTCCGCCAGCTGCAGGTAGGTCGAACGTTGCCGCACTTAAAGTGGGAAGCACCAGTTTCGGTACCGTTGGTGAAGCAGCTTGGACAGGCATACAGGGTACTCTACCGGGTGGTACGCAACAAATTCAGATCGGTTACGCTTTCGCCCTTAGCCCCGATACTTCTGGCCAAAGCGTAGAGATCGCTGTCGAGGACCTACTGATCTACTCGTCTAACAATGTAACTATAACTGGGTTAGCTGGCGGTCAGAAAGTTTCACTCTACACGGCTGGACCCGGCGGTGGCTTAGTCGGGTCTGCCACCTGTGCTGGTAACGCCACATCAGTCGTCATCAGTCTTGCGAGTGTT
>Ga0208456_1000262_pt1 | contig 42881 bp, 40 predicted proteins | sample June2015DPH_4_10_2_FD_184691 | JGI IMG/M metagenome (GOLD analysis project Ga0208456, IMG submission 184691) | Peatland microbial communities from SPRUCE experiment site at the Marcell Experimental Forest, Minnesota, USA - June2015DPH_4_100... | ecosystem: Environmental > Terrestrial > Soil >... | reverse complement strand
TCACCGAGGCGGTTCTATAACAATTCGCTATGCTTTGCAAAGTGGATTTCTTCGCCATCAAGGAACACCTAAACAACCTTAAGCGTTATGTCAAAGTAATGGGGTCAGTTTATTGATAGAGAAAGATTCAGACATTTTTCTTTTTCTCCTATAAGTTTGTGGTTATAACGTATCTCGGAACCCGTTTATAAGACCAATAAAACAAATTCAGAACAAAACTATAGCAATCTCTGAAAAGCACCAAGACAAATATCAAACAAAAATAGTGCAAAACCTGTAAGCAACGGTTTTATTCAAGTATTTCTTCATTTGGCTTTTCTTTACCAAAACGATTTTCTAGCCATGTGCTTGCCCATTTATCAACTAGTTTATCCAAAAAGCTCGATTGATAAGCAATTAAAACTTTTTCAATTCTATCTTCATCCGTTAAAGTGTAAATGTTTTCATAACCTATTTTGGTCCTTTCAATAACGTGATTATCCAAGAGATGCTTTAGGTAAAAAGAAACTGTTGAAGAGGGCAACTTTAAAGTCTGAACTATGAAATGGTACTTTGCTTTCTTGCTTACAAGAATTATCATAACGATTTCTCTTAGCCTTTTCTGCCGTAAAACCGATAGTACTTTTTTATCTTCAGCTTCAAGCGGCTTACTGTAATATCGTGTGTAATGCTCAGATTTTTCCTCAAGAATAACATGTCTTCGCGCCATATAGTTTAAATGGTATTGAAGACTCGACAAAGGAATGCCCAAAATTCTTTGAAGCTGTCTTACGTGCAAACCTGGATTTTTCTTTATGGTCGCGTAAATATTGCTTCTTCTCTCATTTTCTAAGATTTCGTCTTTGAACATTATTCTTAATCCTGTAAAACTCCTAAGAGTATAAACAAGATAGCTACCGCGTCTATCAGAAGATGAAGACTATCCGTGAACCCTAAATTATAAGCCTGGTTATATATCTCAGGGATCGAGATTAACCCGTGAACAAAGAACAAGCCAAACCCAACGGTTAGTAACAGCGTCTTTTTGTTTCGCAAACGTTTATAGGTCAACAAAGAAACCGCAAAAACAAATGTAGTTACTATAACAAATATTACGCGCGCTAATATGAAGAACAAATCCATTTCTAACATCTCTTGAACCAAGCAGTCTATTAAATCAGCTAAATAAAATTTTGGTATGTATTTAGCTCGACTGCCGAAATTTACCGTGAAGATCCTCTTTAAGCAAATTGCTTAGATTTAGGTGTTTTTATCAAGTGCCTTTGAGCAAGCGAAAAGCCTAACACAACCTAATTTTAACATTTAAGTCAAATCAAATCTCAGATAAAATTTTGCGTGAGCTAAATACACACAACACTTTAACCTTTAAGCCTCAAAGAAAAATAACAATGAAAAAACGTTGGGTTTTAGTGCTTTTTAGTCTATACACTATAAAAATAAGCTGAATTTCGCAGGTTAAGCAGCCACTTACAAAAACTAAGATGACTATGAAAACTACCAGCTAGTAATCATCAGCAATCGACTGGAACAGCTAATACGGCAAGAGGCAACAATTTAAATGCGCCTACAGAGTGGCAAATCCTTTCGGCGGCGCCAATTTATCAATATTTTCAAAATTAGAGCTTAAGGCGGATTTGGGTGGAAGTAGATTTTTTCAGAAATTTGTTTTTGTTTTGTCATAATAACTACAAGCTAATATTGTGTGTATAGAAATTCCTATATATAGAATTCTCTATACGAAATCTGGGCGCAAAAAGGTCGGAGATTCAAAACGCAATCTTTTTTTCTTCAACAAAAGCCGAAGAAAACCCCTGTTTTTGTTTTAGAGTCCAGCAAGGAGCACTGCGATTATACCTGTTAAGAATACGCCGTCGAAGGTGCCTGCTCCACCGATGCTTGCAACTGGCGCCCCGAGCTTTGGAATTTTCCGCAGGTTCAATAGGTCAGCGCCTATGAGTGTTCCAAGGACGCCTGCCACGTACGCGATTGTTCGTGGTTGTGCTGGTGAAAGAATGAGTGCGGCTACTGCTGCGGCTATTGGGGGAATGAACGCTGGGGTGGCTATTCCTACGCCTTTTACAGGTCTGGCTACCGCATGGGTTACCAGTGCAACAGCTAAGACACCTATGAGGCTGAGGATAATCGTTGAGATTGATGATTTGCTAAGCAGGTAAATGCTGACGCCCGTTGGTATTAAGGCGCCTCCAACGTTAACTGCGACTAACGTGACGGCTTCTCCATACCCAACTTGGGGAATTCGGTAAGTTACGCCAAACCAGCTGACATAATCATCATGGATCATAGGTATGGTTGCTCTCAATTTAAGTAATGGAATGTTGATGAAGCTTCCAATCAAGGTTCCGACCAAAATCAGGAAGATGATCAAAGGGGTAAAACCTATATTTTTGAAGGCGATGCTTATGGCTCCAAAAAAAACTAGACCCACAACAACAAATAATAAAACTAGTAAGACTGCGAAGAATAGAAAGCTATGCTGAAAGTAAATCGTTTTCCTACTCATGGGTTCACAACTTGCTGGGCTATTTTTCAAAGTTAACTTTGAAGAAGTGCCCTTATTTACATTGCCTCTAAAAGCATCTTGCCTTCGCTCAAAAGTTCCCTACCAAGCGAAGGCTGAAAAGCTACCTAAAGGTAAACTCAAATTATAGAAAGTCTAGAGTCATGGATTGCAAAATTCAAAAGTAATTCTAATTTGGCGTTAATGATTTCATTTGGGAAAATGTGACTTTTGATCGCAGTTATCGCGTCTTTTTCTGAACTTTAAAACTGTTATAGCAACCGCAACAACAACTAGAATGCTTGCTGCAATCGCATAAAGGTAAACGGTAGTCGCATAAAACGGCAAGGAAGTGCCTTGTTGAGGCTGAGGCGATGGCGTGGGTATAAGTCTTGTGTCGTTCCAGTAAATGATGCTTTGGTATCCTGCAGATTCGAGCGTTGGTGATGGGTAAACTATGTCTAGGTTATTACCGTCCATTTGCAAGAGTGTGGAGACGCTCATGCTGATGTCAAGGGTAAGGTTATCTGCTGGCCATAGTCCCCAGATTTTGTCTTGTGGTCCGCGAAAACCATAAGCATAATCTGCAGGGAGAACATATGCTGTTCTATCGCTTACTGGAGTGATGGTTCTGGGGTTGGCTTGAACATACTGCCAAAACTGCTTCATAGCGTCGAGCTGTCCTTGCTGTAGGACGTTTTGAGTATAGTTTGCGTTGCTGTCAAAGACGATGATGTATTTTGCGCCGTTTTCATATGCTAGCATCATGTCGCTGTAAAGTTCTGTACCATTTTCCATGTAGGGCGGCTGGGTGTATTTCCAAGTTATCATAACGCCCCAATCCTTGTTCTGAACTGCGGCTGCACCTCTGCAGAGAGCTACGTTAAATTGTTGGCTGTAATTCATGGTAAACTCTGCAAAAACCGTATTATATCCTGCTTCATAATCATACCAGTAAAGCGCGTAGTCTGAGGTGAACAATTGAAATTCTGTTGGGTAAGCAAAACTATTGGTAATTGCGAATGGTCCGCTGCGTAGCCACCAATTTAGCATACTAACGTAGCTGTTCGCCGCGTCACTATAGTTATCTGCCGCTGTGACAATCGGGTAATTGAACTGGTCAAGTTGCTTTCCACCTTCTTCATCATCATAATAAATTCCCAGAAAACTGTTACCCCAATTGTTCTTGGCATCTTCAAGCCATTGACTAGAGGGATAACTAGGTTTATCGGAGTAAACTATGAAGGTCAAGCCCTTGTCATAGACGTACTGGCTGATGACAGTAAGTCTTGTTAGATTATAGCTTCCAGTGCATCCAATTACGAAGAAATTTGTGTAAGAACTAACATTATCGATTAATTGTTCAGTTGCAACTATGCTTCCGAAGGCAACATCGACGCCAAAGTAAAGACTTGGTGAAGTCTGTGTGGTGGCCGCTTTGGCAGTCAAACCGCAGTTTAAGAAAAGCGGTAAAATCAGCAGCAGAATGAGCAGAACTGTAGGTTGCTTGAGTTTCATTTAGTCTAGATTGAAAATTCTGTGACCTATAAGAGTTTTCCAAAATCAGTATATAATAAATGAAACTGACTTAGTGCTGAATTCTATGGGTGCTTTTAGTGCGCACCTTATCTGGGCACTTATCTTTAAGCGGGCATTCTGAGGTTCGGTGTTTCTTGCAGTACTCAAGGTTTAATCGAACGAGTTGAGATTCGTAGTGTTCCACGTCTTCTGGGTTTAGACCGACTTTTTGTGCCGTTGCAACTGCCATTGGCGAAGGCTTGGGTTTTGCTTTTTCCCAGATTCCGCGCAGTTCCCTTAGGAATATGTTTACGCCTACGGGACCAACCCCTTTGAATTCTTGTAGGCGCCTCTCCAAATCTGCGGGGCTACTTGATTCTGCATGAAGTAGTTCTAGGTCGCCGTATTTTTCTTTAAGCGTTTTTGCGATTCCCAAAAGGTTTGTGGCTGTTGAGAAGTCATATCTAGTGTAACCTCCAGAATCGAGAACTTCCACGAGGCGATCCCATCCGGCCTCTAATATGGCATCGGGGCTTGTCAGTTCCTCCTGTTCAAAGTAAAGGTAAGTTTCTTTGGCAGTTTGGGCTGAGATTCTTTTGGCAAAAAGTACCGACGCCAAGAACCATTTGAACCTATCCTCGGCTTTAGATAAGTCGAGGTCAAGCTCATTTGAGTAACTTTGCAGCTTAGATAATGCTTCCTTCACTATCATGAAAAGTCGACCAGTTCATAATATGATTAAGCGGGCATAAAAGTGTTGGATGCGAGCTAATTTTTAGGATGCTTTCGGAGTCTACAACGCATATGTAAGGTTGGGTCAATTTTGTAAGCGAAAATCTGTAGTTAAATGAGGGGAGGCAGAGCAGGTTAGATTTTGGAGGTAAATTAATCTGTTTTTGGCTGATTGTTTTTTTAATTGCAAAGATAAACTAGGATTTTTTGGGGTGCTAAACATTCTTCTAAGCGCGCGGGCGGAAGACTATTGAATTATGATTAGGCAACCTTATATCGCCATAATTTGTCTAATATCGAGAAGAGAGATGCCAAACTATGGTTTGCTCAATAGACATTAGCGAAAAACCGAAACTAAACGATCCAATTCTAATTGAAGGGTTGCCGGGCATAGGGTTTGTGGCTAATATTGCAGCACTACATTTGATACGGGAGTTAAAAGCTAAACGGTTTGTTCAAATTTTTTCCTCGGCGTTTCAGGATTTTGCGGTAACAAATGAAGATGGCGGTGCGCTTTCGCCTATAAATGAACTCTACTATGTTAAGCGGGAGGATGGTGGGCGCGACTTGATTATTTGGTATGGTAACACGCAGGCACTGACAACTGTTGGGCAATACGAGCTTGTTGATAAAGTGCTTGATTTAGCGCAGGAGTTTGGCTGCCGCTTTGTAATATCCATCGGCGGCTTCAAGAAAGATGAAGCTCAACCTAACCCAGCAATTTATAGTACAGCCACGGATTTGGATACGATGCAGGAGGCACTTGATTTGGGAACTAAAGTGATGGTTGGACACGTTTTCGGTATCGCTGGCTTATCCGTTGGTTTAGCAAGGGTAAGGGACTTGAAGGGTTTCTCTTTGCTGGTTGATACGCCCGGAATGGATCCTGACGTGAACGCTGCACGCTGTGCGTTGACTACGCTTGGTAAATACTTGAAGCTTAACGTTGACTTATCAAAGCTTGAAGAAAGCGGTGGCGAGATTAAGAAAGTTTTAGAGTCATTTGGCATTATTAGAACCATAACAGAAGAAAAGAAGAAAGAGGAAGAACAACTGCGCTGGTTTATTTAGGGTTTAACTTCGCTCATGAATTGTTCGTATACTTTTTGCACTCGGTCGGCGGCTGGACCTGAACCTTCAACAACGCCTTTTTCTGTTAGTTTCACTTTGTCCATGACCCAGATGAAGCCCTTGTCTTCATATAGTTTAACCATGGTTGGGAAGACTTTTTCAAGTCTTGTAGCTAAAGCTTTGAGGTCGAAGGGTTTTTCTGCGCTTGATATTTGAGCAACCACGTTTCCGTTTAGAAAAACTCGGTGGAGCAAGTTTCCAGATTCGTCTTTTGCGTCGGCTATGCAAAGACTCATGTTGTCCTGGTTAATGCCGATGAGCGTGCCGTTAAATGTTTTTCCAGTAGTTGTCACTACAGATACGGTTTTATCTGCTAACGCTGCGATTTCAGTGAAATATTTTCTTTGCGCTACAGACAAGTTTATTTCTCCTTTAAGGTAACGAGATTGCACTACCACTATTTATCTTTGATTTAAATAGAATACAAAAAGCCTAGCAATAAGTTGCTTGTTTGAAGGTGTTGTCGGTTTTTTAAATGAATTTTTACTTTTGACAGCTTGAGCTTTTTTTATGGATGTTTGTCGCCGAAGATCTCAAAGAAGCCTTTCATTTTCCAATAAGTGTCTAGGAATTCTAAGCCTCGGGGCGTAGCGAAATAGTAGACTTGTTCGCCGTCGGTGAGTTTTCTAGCTAAGCCGAAGTTGCACAAATTTTCAATTATTGCTCTTAATCGGTCGATGGGGACGCCGACGCCGTAGGAGATGCGGGTGATTTTTCCTCCTTCAGGATAGCGGATTAAAACTTCTAAGACTGAAGCGTACAGGTCGGTTCTTGAGCGCTTTGTTTCCCTGTCTCTCATGTCCGTGTTGTCTCCCAGCGGTTAAGCTTCATGTTTTAGCCTCAGAAAGGTGCCGGAGGCAAGTTTGTTACTTTTTGGGGTGGCTGACAGATAGCAACACCGGAGTCGGTTTTCAGCTCTTTAGTGTAGGTCACTTGCTCAACGGTGCAGCCTTGCTCCAGCTTAACGGTATCGGCGAAGATGCGTGCCGCCCTGCACATAGTACCCATCAGGGCCTCCTGAGCGTAGATGTCTTGGACCTTGACGTGCCCGCTGGTCATCGCCCATTTAGCAGGCCACGTAGAGCCCCATGCACCGTAACTTAGGTCTGGACTTTTTCCTATCTCTACCCGTTCGCCGATGAGGATTCCGTCGATTTGTGTGCCGCTTCTCACGTTCAACTGCTTTGCTTTGAACCCTTCTTTCGTTTCGACTTTGCCGCTGATGTCTGCTTCCCCATTCACGATGATCTTGTTTGCTTGGAATTTGCCGCTGACGCGAAGATTCTTTCCTTCAAAGTTGCCCACTATCGTGGTTGCGCCAAAGCCTTCCAGTCTGTCAGAAACAAAAAGTGAACCTGAGACTTCGAATTTGCCGCCCATCTCTATTCTTTCTGCATTGCAGTCGCCCAGCACTTCAACTGAGCCGCTAACTTGAATGTAGTCGCATGTTATGTTGCCGTCGATGCTGATTTTTCCAAATGTAGATAGCCTGTGTCCTTTGCAGTTGGCGGGTAGAAAACCTCTGCCGTAGACTAACAGTTCTCCAAATTCAAGTGGGGCTTTACTTATGAATTTTCCACCTACGCGGATATGCCCCGTTATGGAACCTCCTTGGACTTCGGCTTCGCCTCCTACGTTGAGGTCGCCAATTTTAACGGCGCCTGCGACTATTTTTCCGCCAACTTCCACGCTTAAAGCTTCCAGAATGCCTTTTATGTCTGCGCGTCCGCCGACTCTAATCCTGCTACAACTGATGGCGTCTGACTGTATTCTTCCGCCGACATCGATGTCTTCAGCCTTGATTGAGCCTTTGACTTGCACGAAGTGACTTACGTTGAGTTGTTTATGCACATTCAAGTTGCCGTTCATTTCAAGCCGCCCCACATGTCGACCTGTTACTTCAAGCCGTTGCCTGTTGGAAAGCACCTTAAACGTAACTTCTTTCGACAAAAATGTCTTCGATTCTAAAGAATCACATTCCAAATCACAGTTCACATATGCCTTGCCTTCAAGGTAGACCCCTTTGGTTACGACGACGTTTTTGCCGTTGCTGGCTTCAATTCTTGCATTGTTGCCTACTTTGAGTTCGCCTTCGACGCGGTCAAGCGTGGCGGTTTCTCCACGTCGAACATGGATATCTGACATGTTTCAAGCTACACCTCCAGTGCTTTTAAGGTTGGCTCACTTGATGTGTTTGTCGTTGAGTTGTGTTTCATGGCTACTCCGCCTTCAGTGCTTTCTTAGCTGCTACATAACCTAGAATGGTGAATGCCAATGCAAAGACGGCGAGGTACAGAATATCGCCTGCAAAGATACCCATTTGACTCGTCGAAAGGCTGCCGTTCACTATCAATAGTCTGGCGGCTTCGTTGGCTTTTGAAATTGGATTTACCTGTGCTATAGTTTTCATCCAGTTTGGGAAAGAAGCAATTGGGAACAGAGAGTTGCTGATGAAAGCTAATGGAAAAGCTATGAAGTTGGCTATGGCAACGAGTGGCTCAACGGCTTTTACTGAGAAAGCTATCGTGGTGAATATGCAGCTGAAAGCGAATGTTAACAGTGCGAAGGCGGCGAAGAATCCTAGAAAGCCAAGTATGCCAAATCCTTGTGCCAATTGAAGCCCGTTTGGAATTAGCAGAGCCACTACGAACGTCAGCAGAGCAAGAACCATGACTTTTGTGAAGTTTTGCAGGACGCCTGAGAAGTATATAGATGCTCTGCTTATTGGCGAAGCTAGAAGCATGTTTCGGAAGCCAAGTTGCCTGTCGAGAACGATTCCGATTCCGCCGTAAGCCATGTTGATAACGGCTATGAGGCTGATTATGCCTGCTGTAAGGTATGTTATATAGGTTGGAGCGCCACCAAATGTTCCAACTATTGCTGAGCGGATCTGACTAAGCACAGCAGGCGGTAACGACGTGCCACCTATCTGTGTGGGTATCAAGTTAGTCGGGTTAAATGAGCTTCCGAAAAGTGCCAACCAGAAAACTGCCAAAAATAAACCAGGCATGATAGTAGCAGGATTTCTTACCCATTTCTTGAGGTCCCGTGCAGTTAATGCGAATGTGTCACTGAACATTTTACTTCAATCTCTCAATCAAAATGCGCTGACCAAACGCATCCCCGTTTGAGCCTTCGTCTCGCATGGAACTGCCCGTGACTTGGAGGAAAACCTGGTCCAACGTCGGCTTTGTCAAGCCAATCTGCGCTATCGTGAAGCCTTTTCGCGTGATTTCTTCAATTATCGAAGGCAAGACTTTTCCAGCTTGGAGCAGTTTTATTCTGTAAACGCTGTCGCCCTTGGTTACCTCAGAGATGCCCTCAATGTTCCTGAGGAAAAGCGTCGCGTCAGAATCGCCGTTTAGCTCCAGCGTCAAAACGTCTCCACCAAGTTTCTCCTTCAATTGCGAGGGCGAACCTGAAACTTTGATAACTCCACCGTCGATGATAGCGATTCTGTCGCAAAGAGAATCAGCCTCCTCTAGATAATGCGTAGTCATAAACACGGTAATGCCTTCTTTGCGGTTAAGGTCTCGAATGTATGTCCACATGTTCTGCCTCGTTTGAATATCCAACCCAAGCGTGGGCTCATCCAAAAACAATATTTTCGGTTCATGAATAAGCCCCATTGCAAGTTGCAGCCGCCTCCGCATCCCCCCAGAATAGGTTTTAACCTGCCTTTGCGCGGCACCTTCAAGCTCCAAAAGCTCAAGCAACTCTTTCCCCTTCTTGCGCGCTACGTCGTTTGGAACATGATGAAGTTTCGCAGAGAGAAGCAGATTTTCAACGCCTTTCAATTCGTCATCTGCCGTGAGTTCTTGAGGCACTATTCCAATGTTTTCGCGGACAGCAGCGGGGTTTTTGTCAACATCATACCCTGCGACCGAAGCCGTCCCATCGGTTATTGAAGCCAGAGTGGTGAGCATTTTGATTGTTGTGGTTTTTCCCGCACCGTTGGGGCCTATGAAACCGAACAGTTCTCCTTCTTCTACTGAAAAAGAAATGTGATCAACGGCTTTGACGGTTTTCTTGTAAGTTTTAGTGAGGTTTACCGCCTCAATTATGTTGGTTTTCATGTTAATCTGTTCCTTTTAGTTGGACGTTGCCTGCGGACGATAAATAGTCAGTTCACTTTGGGTAATCACAAAAAGTCATCACAGAAAGTTACTGCCTTATTTAGAATGCAAGCAGAATAGCTTAATCAAAACTTTAACCGACTTTCTGGTAATTGAAAAAAGAAAATGGGGTTGGCGAGCATTAATAAGAGAAGCTCGCTCCAAACAGATTCTGTTAACTAAAGAGACATGAAGCTCTTTACGACGGTTTGGTGAACATCACGAATGTGGGCTGTTCTTTTGCGTGGTACTACCCAAGCACAGGGTTAGGAACTACAGTAATATAGGGTTGGGAACTATCTCCCCTGTTGCAGCATCGACCAGAATTAAATCAGCGAATTTCCAGTTGCAATTGAAGGTTGGCTGCCTTTCATTTTCGCGTCAGCATACTTCACTTCATAAACACCTATTTTGGACTTGAAAAGTCTTGAGTCATTGAAGTTACTCCAACCCCTGCATTGACCTTTAAGGTTCCCGGCACCATTTGGATTCCACTTATTGCTATCCCTGAAGAATTGAATGCTAATCCTCCCCAAGTGCAAATTACATTGTAACTCTGTAGATTTGGAAGAGATATGGTATAGCTCCCGTTTTGAACTGCGGTATATGTTAAACCCGTAGCTGTATTTGTAAATTGTATTTGTGTAGGAGGAATTTCCCAGCCTGTCGTAGTAACTGTACCTGATACTTGAATGACCTCGTTGAAACGCGCGATTTCCTTCTGAAGAACTGCTGTTTGATTGTACTCGAATAACGCAATTGCCGAACTCGCAATTAAGAGAGCCACAAGCAGCAAGGAAACTGATTTCAAGACCAATTTCGTGTTGAAACGGTGGGGATGAATTTTTTCAGTATCTTTTGTTCTAGAGCCGGACGCGTTCTCTACTGTTTGCACCGTTAGCAAGGCGTCTTTTCCTTGGTCGGGAAGGCAATATTTTCCGTACTCATCAGTTTTTATCAGACCATTAAGTTTGGTTAGATGATGTTGAAGATGCCCGCTGCTTTCGATGGCTGTTTTCTTCTTCAAGTCAGCGAAGCCGAGAGCTCCTTCACTTAGAGCCTTTAAGATAACTATGCGCGTGGGGTGCCCCAGTGCATCGAAGACTTCCGCGCGCTGTCTATCCTTCTCGACTTCCTTTACGTCTTCCACTTTTCATCGACCCCAAGCTGTCATATCCATTTGACTATTTAATTCCTCGTTTGTAGACATACTGGGTAAGACAATGAAAGCTAAGTCCAGTTTTCTGGACACAACTTATTTTCATCGCTTGCATTTGAAGTAGACCAACAAACCAGCAACCACCACTAACCGCGGTCATGTCACTTTAGTTAGCAGTATTCTTTCTTCAATCAAAAAATATATTAGCTTAACACTTTAAAGCTTGATTGCCCGTGAAATTATGAAAACAATAGTCATCTGTTTTTCTTATCATCATAAGAATACAGCGAAAATAGCTTTGGTTTTCGCAAGCACTCTCAACGCAGAAATTAAAACGCCACCAGAAGTTAACCCAAATGGTCTCTCCGAGTATGACCTTATCGGTTTCGGCTCCGGAATCTACTTTGGAAAACACCACAAATCTCTGCTTGACCTTGCCGACAAGCTGCCTCAGGTAACCAACAAGAAAGCATTCATATTCTCCACAAGCGGCCAAACAGGAAACACGTCTAAATTCCACAAGCAACTCAGAGAAAAACTTCAATCCAAAGGCTTCACTATTGTTGGAGAGTTTAACTGTGCAGGACTTGACACTTATGGGCTTATGAAAATAGTGGGAGGCTTAAACAAAGAACGACCAAACAAAGACGACATTAAGCAAGCGGAAGGCTTCGCCAAAAGCCTAAACCAACCAGCAAAGGCTTAAAGATATTTTTGGCAATGGAAGAGAAAAAGCGAAGAGCATTATACCGAAAAGAGGGCTTCCAAAAACTAGGGAGAAACTAAACTTGAGCAAATTCTCATCTAGTGTATAACTCGATACAAATACGGTAATCGTTGAACTCAAGTTCAAAGTTTTTAGAGGACTTAAAGTCAGTGTTTTTACGCAACAGTAATATTCTAAGCGGAGAAATAGTGTTATCGCTGATTTAAATGCCTGTTGACGTGAGCCAAATAAAACAGAGAATAACTGAAGTCTTAGATGCCGAAGCAGAGTTAAAGAGGCTGACTATGAAGCCTTACGCTGAGCTAAATATGGAGGAGAAATACGCCATCAGGTACCATGTCATTGTTCTTGCTGAAGCTTTGGGAAGCGTATGCCTACACGTTGCCAAAGAAGACCTTCAACAAGAGCCCCTATCGTACTCTGAATGCTTTAGACTTCTCGATGAAGAAGGCATAAGTGACAACTGTGCTAAAGAGTTAACTGCATTGGTACGGCTTAGGAACTTACTAACCCACCGTTACTGGATAATAGATGATAATCAAGTTTACAACTCAATTAAAAACGACTTCAAAAGCGTCAATAAATTTTTAGAGAGCGTGCAGGACAAATATGCAATCGACTTATGACAAAATACAGTATTATAGAATTGGGCAAAAAGAAAAAGAAACCCTAATCGCCAAACTCAAGACTTTACTTGCCCGAGAGAAACAGATTAAGCTTGCTTGGCTTTTTGGCAGTTTAACACGGCGAGACAGCATAAGAGACATAGACTTAGCCATCTACTCAGAGCAAGAACTTACCTTCAAAGAGTTCCTTAACTTGAACGCGCAAATTGAACTGGAAATCAGTTTGCCTGTGGATATGGTAGAGATAGCAAGAGTTCCCGAAGTTCTCAAGCAGAAAATTTTCTCGAGCGGCGTTCTAATTAAAGGAACAAAGAACCTTGCGCTGGAAATTAAAAATAAAATCGCTAAAAGCTAAAAACGCGTTTATGCATCTTGAATAGCTTTTAGAATCGCAAGCACTTGCGTTTCTTTTGCTCTTTTCTCAAGGTAATTCCAATCTAGCTTACCTTCTTGCCTAACCAGCACACTTTTCACGTCCTGCTCGTCTATAACGCCCCGATCAGGCATAGCCAATTTAGTTACTATAAAATCCTCCGCTGAAACAACCCAAGCCGAGAAGCCTTCACTTAGTTGCGATTTCCTACGCCGCCTTAATATTTCTTCGTCAAAAACAATGCCATCTGGTTTAGTCCAAAGCGCAAATTCAATTTTTTCTTGGCGGTCGACTATCAGGGTTTCTTTTCTTGTATTTCGCAGTTTTGCTTTAGAAACGCCATTGAGTTAGCGGGCAAGTCTCGTTCAACCATAACGTTTGGTCCTATCCAACTGTTAACGCCCACCTTGATTCCGGGCATAAATAGTGATTTAATCCCTGTTTTCACGTTGTCGCCGAGAACTGCGCCGAGTTTTCGCCTGCCCGTGTCGATGAGCTGGTCTTTTACTATCATTTTGATTGTGCCTGCGTCTAAACGGTAATTAGCCGTGACAGTGCCAGCGCCCAAATTGCAACGTTCGCCAAGAATACTGTCACCAACATAAGATAAGTGGCCCACATGCGTGTGGTCCATGATGATGCTGTTTTTTATTTCGCAAGCGTTGCCTACACGCACGCTTCTGCCTAAAGTCGTGCCCGACCGAACGTAACAGTTTGGTCCCACGTCGCAGTCTTCATCTATAAAGACTGGGCCTTCAATGTATGCGCCCGAGCGGATGCGGGCTGATTCCGCAACAGAAACTGGTCCGATAAGGTGGGCTCCTTGCTCTATTGTGCCTAAAACTTGGAGCTCCATGCGTTTTAAAGCCCAGTTGTTAGCATCAAGCAAATCCCAAGGCCTGCCCACGTCAAACCAGTCATCCTTCGAAATTTCGGCAGCTAAAACCGTTTTGCCTTCTTCAGCCAGCAAGGTTACGGCGTCGGTGAGTTCCCATTCACCGCGGACGGAAGCTTTTGTTTGCTTTATCTTATCAAAAACCACCCTGGAAAAAACGTATACGCCAGCATTAGCCAAGTTTGACGGTGCTTTCCCAGCAGCAGGCTTCTCCACGATGCGCTTAACCTTTTTCTCTTCGTCTAACTTGATTATTCCGTAGCTTTCAGGTTTATCAACCTGGACAACACCCATGACCGCAGCGGTTTTCCCGCGCTCATACAATTTTAAAACGTTTTTTACGGCATCTAAACCGAACAATAAGTCGCCGTAAACTAGAACAAAATCATCATCCACATACGGCTCAGCTACACCAGCGGCGTTTCCTGTGCCAAACACCGCTTTTTGCTCAACATAACTGATGCGTAACCCAAGTTTTTCGCCATCGCCGAAGTATTGGCGAATCGCGTCACCCATATAATGCGTAACAATTATTGCCTCAGTTATTCCAGCGTTCTTTACAGCTTCCAAGCAGAACTGCAGAATCGGTTTTCCGCCAACCTTAATCAAATGCTTAGGACGCGTCGCCGTTATGGGCAAAAGCCTGACGCCTTCGCCAGCCGCAAGTAATACAGCTTTCATTTTATTTCAGCCTCAACTTCTTTCTTTATTACTGCTGTTGCCTTTCCAGTTATATCATTTGCCACTGCTAAAGATTCTCCTTCAACAGTTAAACGAATAAGCGGTTCCGTTCCAGAAGCCCGAACCAGCAACCAACCACGCTTTAGCGCTAACCGAACACCATCAACCGTTGAAAAATCAGTGTAATCCGCAAACTCTGTTTTTAGGGCAGCCCCAATTTTTGCCACCGCCTTGTACTTCTGCGCGTTCTTATAGGCAATGTTTTCTCTCCGAGTAATGTACTCTGGAACAGCAGAGATGAACTCGCTTAAACTTTTGTTTTCATCTTCCAAAGCCTTAAACATTAGCGCTGCAGAAAGCGGTCCATCAGGACAATAATGACTTTGCGGATGCACCCAAGCGCCACACGGTTCACCGCCGAAAACTGCACCCGACTGCTTAATCGCTTCTGAAATGTAAATATCTCCAACTCTGGTGCGAATGACCCTGCCGCCTTGCGCTTGCACCATAGTTTCCACACACATTGACGCTTCAACATTTGTTACTACTGTTCCACCGCCACTCTGCTTAAGCGCATAAGCAGCATAAGCAGCCAATGAACGGTCAAAGCTGACAAAAACGCCCTTCTCATCGACGAAAGCTACTCGGTCACCGTCACCATCAAAAGCAACGCCTGCATCAGCGCCAAGAGTTTTTACAATGTTCGCCAAATCTTTGAGAGATTCAGCGGTCGGCTCAGATTTTCGCGCTGGAAAATACCCGTCTGGTTGAGCGTTAATGGCAGTAACCTTGCAGCCCATGGCTTTGAGCATTGCAGGGGCAACCTTGAAGGTGGCACCGCATCCTGAGTCAACAATAACATGCCAATGCTTATGAAGTGTGACGGATTTTAGCGCCATTTCCATGTAGACTTGGCTTGCATCGAGGGGGGTGGTTTTGCCGAGCCTGCGCCAATCTGCCAGCGCAAATGTTCTTTCCAGCACGTTTTTTTCGACAGCGTCTTGGTCCTTGTCAGTGTAGGATATGCTGGAACCCTTGAACACTTTTATTCCGTTATATTGGGACGGATTATGCGAGGCAGTAAGCATGAACCCTACGTCTCCTCCCAACGCTCTTGTGGCATAGGCTAAAGTGGGGGTCGGAACAATGCCAGCCAAATAAACGTCTGTGCCGCTTGATAGCAAACCCGAAACCAAGGCGTCCTCAAGCATGTCTCCTGAAACTCGCGTGTCACGGGCTACAACTGCTTTTTTGGCTTTTGCATATGCAGCTACCGCTAAACCAACTTTGCAAGCAAGCAACGGAGTCAAATCAACGTTCACTAAGCCTCTCACGCCTGAGCTTCCAAACAGTTTAGCCATCCCTATGCCTCGCCTTATCGTTAATTGTTATGCATGGTTAAGGCTTATTGCTTAAAATAATTTGGCTTATTTATACAACAAAGAAGAAACGCTTATTTGGCAGTCTTATCCAAAGACTACTGGGTGATGAGGCTCGCCTTTAACCGCCTTTGCTTCATAGGGGCTAAGGCTGATAGCTTCTACCAATTAAAATCAGAGTGATGAATGCATTGGTTGAAGTTAAGCGGCTAAGCGACCCATCATGGAATAGAAGGATAACAAATTACGTAATTAATCGTCAGAACAAAGATGGAGGTTACACTTTTTGCCAGGGCGCAGAGTCAAACGGTCAAGACACATATTATGGATTAACTATTCTAAGTCTGCTAAATGCAAATTTCCCTAATATTGAAAAAACTGTAAAATTCATAAACGACATTCGTTTAGGCAACATCTACTCAATCTATTACGTAAGCAAAGCTTCACTGTTGCTTGGCAAAAGTATTGACGCAAAATTGAAAAAACACGCTCTTTCAACTTTTAATACACAAGCGTATTTTGGTTCCACAGAATTCTTTGCTGAAGTCTCCTCAGAGTTTACCACAACCTTCATGGCACTCGAGCTTGCTGATCTGCTAAAAATCAAGGTTAACAAGAAAGAAGTGGCAGAGTGGCTGCTTCATTTCAAAAATAATGACGGAGGTTTTGGAACACAAGGGCAATCCAACATTAACTCAACCTATTACGCAACTGCTTCTATGAGCCTTCTTAACGAGAGTCTACGAGATTTGCGTGAAACTTTAATGTTCGTGAGGGCATGCGAAAAACCCTACGGCGGCTTCACAGTTATACCGATGAGTATCGAGCCGTATATGGAACACACCTATTATGGCGTGATGACGCTTGACTTGCTTGGCGAAAAAAGCCAGTATCCAACACAAACGATAGACTGGATATTGAAGTGCCAGAACAAAAACGGCGGTTTTGCCCGCTCAGACCTCGGCATATCCACCTTCGAAGACACCTACTACGCCATCACAATACTTCAAAAACTCACTCCCTCTAAGGACTTGAAGCTATGAGTACAACTATTACTTTTCTCCGCATTAAGAGAGCCATTGAAAAAAGCAACGAGTGCTTCCTTTGCGATTTGGAAACTGAAATCGAACGGAAATACTTGGATAATTATCTTTCTGAACTCGTCATGGATGCCAAAGCCAGGCAACAAATCATTGTAAGCAGAGGGTTTTGTAATCAGCATTCCTTTAAACTGCTCATCGAGGCAAGCAAGCCAATAATCTCAGATGGACACGGAATTGCCTTAATTATGCAAAGCGTTACAGAACAGCTAATCCAAGACACAACTGAACATACACGTCATCACAACCACAGCTTTCGCGAAATGCTCGTAAACGAGGAAAAATGTCCCGCATGCACTCACATAGACGAGTTTCTGAGAATGTATCTCAAAGAAACAGCTTTACTCCTTTCTTCGAATAAAGAGTTTTCAAAACTTTTCATTGGTTCAAAGGGTCTTTGCGTTCCACACTTTGTGACAATGATTCGTGTGCTTGAAGAAGGCAAACATGATCAGAGCCAGAACACTGCCGCAACCATACTTGAAGTTGAGAAGCAAAACCTTCAACGGGTACATTCAGAACTTTCTGAGTATGTAAGGAGACAAAGCTACGAGTTTTCCGAGAGGGAACGTGCATCCACCGCAAATATTCTGCTTAGAAGTGTTGAAAAATTAGCAGGTAGGCGAGGGATAAAGACCGACCAACAAACGCACGGGGTGAACCTCACGTGACCTTTCAAGAATATAGACTGTCTTCTGTTGTTTCGCTTAGAAAGCCAACTTTTAGCAAAGTCAGAAACCGTAGAGTATAGCATATAGCGGTTGAAGCAGCATGTATCAGATATTTGAAATCACTCTAAAGCCAAAAGAAATCGACTTAGAAAAGAATCTAGACAAAATAAACAAGCTAAACTGGCATAGTAATGGACGACTTCTCGTAAAAGATGACGATGGATTGCGGTACATTTTGGACTTATCGTCTCTTAAGCTTAAGCTTAAATGCGTAATGACTGAACTGTTTCCCATCGAAGAAGGCAAATGGCTGCCTGAAGATTATCCTTCGAGAGAGGAAATAGTCAACACAGCAATAACCGAACTGAAAAAGCTTCCCTTTAACCTAGAAATAAACGAAATCTGCAGGATCATAAAACATGAATAACAAATCAAACAATAATTCAAAAAAAGAAAAGTGGCTAAACAGAAACATCGCCGCAATTGGGCTTACAAGCCTATTCAGCGATGCAAGTCATGAAATGGTCACAGCCGTCCTCCCCTTCTTCCTTGCCGCACTTGGAGCAGGACCAGCAGTTTTAGGGTTAATTGAAGGATTTTCCGATGGCGCGTCAAGCCTCGTGAAGTCTTTCGCAGGATACTTAAGCGACAAAATTGGAAAAAGAAAGCCCATAATGAACATTGGTTACGCTTTAACAGGCATCTTCACGCCCCTCATAGCCGCAACTACCTCATGGCTCCAAGTGCTTGGCTTACGAGTAGGCGCTTGGATGGGAAGAGGAGCTAGAGGGCCACCCAGAGATGCCTTGCTGGCGGATTCAGTTCCTCCCGAAGCCACAGGAAGGGCATTCGGTTTCCAAAGAGCAATGGACACAACAGGCGCTGTTATCGGACCAGCTTTAGCCCTGTTTTTCCTAACTTTCACTTTTCTAAACTATCGCCAAATTATTACAATATCAATCATCCCTGGCTTGGCAGCTTTTTTCACAGTCTTCTTCCTTGTTCATGAAGTCCGAAAAAAACCATCATCTGAAACTCCGATCGTTTCAACCCATGGCGACGTTGTGGTCAAGGACAAAGGATTTGTCAGATCAATTAAGACGCTGCCAAGATCCTTTAAGCTCTTCCTTGTCGGCGTAGGCGTTTTTGGCTTAGGAAACTTCGCCAACAGCCTCTTCACCTTAAGAGCACAACAGGTCTTAGCTCCAAGGGTAGGCGCATTGGAAGCTTCAGTCATTGCTGTTGGCTTGTACACTTTGCTTAATGTTGCCTATGCGGCGTTTTGTTTCCCGGTTGGTGCATTGAGCGATAGAATTGGTAGGAGAAAGATTCTTGTGGCAGGCTATTTTATAGCGGCATTGGCTTGTTTGGGGACAGCTTTTCTTACGGCTGACTTTTTGGTTTTGGTTCCAATATTCCTATTAGCGGGCTTCTTCACGGCAATAGCTGATACTGTAGAGGGAACAGCGGCAGCTGACTTGTTGCCAGCGGAGTCGAGGGGTACGGGTTTTGGTGTACTGCAAACAGTTAACGGCATTGGTGACTTTGCATCTAGCGCCGTGGTAGGAGCGCTTTGGGTTGTCGTATCGCCATTTGTAGCTTTTACGTATGCTGCCTTACTTTGTGCAACTGGAGGCGGTGTCCTCCTTTACTTAACAAGGGGAAATCATCCCTTGAAATAACGTTAAAGGATGTAAAAACAAAATGATGAAATCGAGAAAAAAACGCGAAAAAGAGCTGAATATGGTGAGATAGAGAATGATATCTAAGAAAGACGTTGCAAAAGGTTAAGGTGTTGGTTAGTGCCTGCGCCATAATCGAAGGAAAAGATCAAGAATTTGCGCCTTTAGAAATAACGTGAAAATTGAAAAAGTTAAAACGAAAAAACGTTTAGGTTGCTATCTGATTTCAGAATAAACTTCAAAAGTTTACTCTGGGAAGGATGATTTCCAGCAGGGTCAGAAAGATAACAAGCGGAAACCGCGTTTGCCAACATTAAACGGCACTCGTCTGAAAGACCGTTTCTATCGCCTAAGATGTTTCCTGCATTCCAAGCATCACCTGCGCCGGTTGCCCGTAAAACTTTAACCTTAAACGTAGGAACCGCCGTCTCAGTTTTGCCCTTTAAAGTGGCAGAAAAAACCGTGGTATGCAAGTCAATTCTCGCTGGCAAGTGCTGTGCTAAAACGCGTGCCGCTTCCATCGCTAACTCAGCAAACGCAAAATGCTCCTTTTTATCATCCAGAGTCTTGTCAAGCAATGAGGCGTAAATGATTGCTTCATTCTCATTTAGGCTCAGAATGTCCACTTGATTAGATTTCAGAACCTTTTCCATCAATTCAGCGATTGCACCGCTGTTAGGAGTGGGGTCTGCAGTGTCATAGTAAGTTTTGCCTTTGCCCTTCGTTTTTGTCCTGCCGAAAACTGCTTGAGCCAGCGCCGTGCCGAATTTTAATGTACCAGCCCAGTTAAAAAGGCAAGTATAATCCGCATTCTCCATCAAGGCATAATCGCTCTCATTGAGGTTTGCTGGTCCAAAATCCGAAAGCGCCCCTAAGTCTCGTAGCATAACGTTTGTTTTCCCGTTTTTGTTTTTGAACTCCAAGGCGGTTGTTATGGAAGCCTTATCATGAACTTTTATATGCGAAGTATCGAGGGCAATGTCTCTGAAGTGATACCTTACTTGTTGCATGCCATATTCGCTTGTGCAAACAATCGGCGTTACCTCTGCGCCTAGGTTGGCTAGGGCTGATGCCACGTTAATGGCGTTTCCGCCTCGCAGGTCAGTTTGGGGGATGCCGTCGATGCTTCCGCCTTTCCGTTTAGCCACATCCGAAATTAACCCTGAAAATTCTGATGAATTCCAGTTCAAGCTTATGAGTCTGTCAAGGAAAAAATCAGGCAAAACGGCGACTTTGCATTCTTTCGGCTTCTCCATTAGAAAGCTTTGCAGTTCTCTTTTGCTCGCCGAATTGTACATCAGAATGCTCCTGTAGGTGTATTTCCAAAAAGCTAAAATACCTTTTGATTAAAAAGATAGACTCACGGGTATCTTGGAAGGGGAGTGTAGGGGTATGAAGTTCAAAACGGAAGTTTGCCTACTATCACTGGCGCTTGTATTGTTCGTGATAAGCGCTTTCTTCTATTCTTACCAAACAGGCAGCTCAAATTTTAGTCTAAATTGGGCTTCTTATCCATACCAAGGATATGCCCTTGCATTTGTGAGTTTTGGCTCAGTTCTTACGGTAACTGCATCTATCTCTTATTCAAAACGTGGCAAAAACATGTTCAAAGAAGATTTTGATTATTCAGCCGAGGATAAATCTAACTAGCAACCAAACTACATCTCCACATAGTAACGCGACAATTAAACCTAAAGTTATGAATATGAGCATTGGTAAACCTGGAGTTGCCCACACATAAGTATCGATTTTTCCTGCCTGAACTGCATTAGATAAGCGTTCAACAATTTTATCTCGTCCCTCATCACTTGGAATAACAACCAGTTTTCGCTTTAGGGCGTTCTCGTCGTCGTCCACATCTTCCATCGGAAAAACATGCCATTTCTCCTTTAACCTTGCAACCGTCACCTTGTAACCAGTTATCAGGATAACTACTTTTTTCCACATCGATTCATGTGCAAGTGTTCCTGTAAACATTTTTTTGCCATTTTTTTTGTGCCAAACCAGATTGCGCAGTATCATGTATATGCCGCTTGCTGCTGCGAATAAGACGGCGTTGCTGAATATGGTTAATGGGAATATGACCTGGGAGATGGGAGACAAGCTTCCAGCTAAGATGGGTGTGAATAGGGTTACTGGAGCGAATGGCAAAGCAACGGCGATGCACATGAGGGCTTTTGAGTCAGCGCCACCAAATGCACCTGAATAAAACAAAAGAAAAGCTAACCCGACGGTTAATCCTACGCTAATGCCGAAAAGGGCAAGTTTTGAGGGATCATAGAGGAGTAACTCTGCTAGGGAGAGCACGATTGCTATAGGTGCATAGATTGCCCAGACGCGGTTGCTTACTTCGCGAGTTTTATAGTCGCTCCATGATGCATAAGTGAGCAAGACTGCTGAAACTGCCACCTGTGCCGCGATGAAGATTGCTTGGAAGGTCAATCTAATCCCTTGTTGTGTTTCTTATGATTTCCTATCGCACTAATAAAATGTGCCATAATTGCTTGGACGAAATTAAAGAGGGAAATGGTACCTGTTGGTTTAATGTTAATAGTCTTCACCTTTCAATTTTATAAAAACTCATAATCACTATTTATTGAATATGAATATCAAATACTTATCAAAAATAAGTATCGATATAGATGCTAGTTGCCAACTTTCACAGTTATCGTCGGCGGTATCTCAGCCAGTATCCACAGCCCAGGTTGATCGCTTCCACTGTAAATTGGGGGCGCGGAACCAGCAAAAGTTACCACTGCGCCATCCCACGTTACATCCAAAGCATTTTTGAACGAAACAGAATTGAGCGTCACTGGGAGCAGGGAGATTGTTGGGGGTTGAGTTGCGGCGTTTGCTTCTAGTGCGCCTGTATGAGTCGTCGGGGTGTCAAAGCAATAGAGCATCTGGTTAGCTTGGTTAGTGAACATTATGCCTGCACCTTGAGTGCCGTCGATGAATTGGCTCCAGTGATTCCAAGTTCCTGGGGAGCTAAAAGTTTGTGTGCCGTTGGCAACGATGGGGTCACCCTGCGCAATTCCGTTCTCGGTCTGCAACTGCCCAACAGAAGGAGATAACTCAATGGGGCATAGGTCAGTTATTGTGCGGGTTTGGTTTGTAGGCATAAACATTAGACTAAGTTGATATGTGAAATATGTTGCGTTAGCAGGTAAAGTGAGCACAACATCAGCATAGACGTTTGAACAATTAGTAACTCCGCCTGGAAATTGGACTTGCTGTGCTACTATATCTCGAACTGTACCGTTAACCACGACCCAGTCTGGTTCTTCATTCTCTTGGTTGTTAGGTTGGGTGTTTATTCTCATGAAAATTGCGTTGCTGGAGGCACTTGTTCCAACCACTGTTGAGGTTACGTTTAAGGTGCTGCTGATGCTGCTTAATTGGATACTTAACCTCCCATTACTAAGCATGTTATCATTTGTTTTGGAGCTAGTAAAGTATGTGTTGGTGTAAGCTAAGGGCGTTTGAATTGCTTGGTCGCTGCCGTTCCACCATACAGTGAAAGCTGAAACGTGAGTGTTTACTAGAAAAACAATCATTTGCATGTTACCAAAGATCGTGGCGTTATTTGTTAACCCTAACGGTACCGTGTAGGAAGATGCCCAATCCTCAATTTGAAAGGGCACTTGTTGATTGACGCCATCTATGGTCTCGTTGATGTGAATGGCTTTTACGGGAACAGGCAAAATAGGAACAAGTTGAGTCGTGATTTTCAGGTTTTGACCTAACCAGATCATCGTCCCATTTTGAAGCAGCTCGACGGTAACTGTTGCAGCTGGGCTTTGTAGTGACAAGAATAGGTCTTGATCAGACTCTGGTCTAATCAATACGGCACCTACCTGCCAGCTGATTGGTGAATTGTCTACGGCACTGTTGTTTGTAAATCTGATTGTGAAACTTGTCGAGCCAGCAGTTAAATAGGAATTAATAGACATGTTGTTCCAGCCGCTTACGAGCGATGAGCAGAGAGGCTGCCATGAACCATCATACCAAGCGTCGACCGCTAGGTTATTGGAGCCCATAGTGCCTGCGTAAACGCATAGTGCTGGATGAAGAAGCGATGTATAGTTCAGGTTAGTCCACTGCTCTTCAAGACTGAGCTTGTATAATGCGGAGCCTGGTTCGTAACGTACCAAGTTCAAGTTGATGGTGAAGGGCGATGTGACGGATGCGGTGGCTGTGAGGCAAAGTTGCCAGTTTCCCATGTCGTCCCTGAAGTTTCCTGCGTTCGCAGTTATGGTTTGTTGCTCTGTGTAGTTTTTTGCTCCAAAAGTTCCTGTTATGTATCCGTTGCCCGATGTTGCATACTGTCCCGTATTGTAGTTGAAAAGCTGCAAGGTGACGCCTGCACTAGTGGTGGATGAGCCGTCGACTGTCCAGATAATGTTGTTCCAGTTGAGCGGGGGTGAAGAGGTAGAGCCGAGAAATTCTACGGTGCAGGAGTACTGGCTTGGCACAGAATAGCCGCAGTAAATGCTGTACTCGTTGTTATTATGAGTAAAGTTGGGAGAGGTAGGCCAGTTACCATAGGTTTGCGAGAAACTTTGGCCTTGATTTTTGCTGCCAGTGTTGTAGTTTATCGTGAAGCCGCCTGCGGAATTTGACCAAACAACCAGAATGTAGTTCGTGTTTGCAGCAAGAACCGGCTGCGGGGTTGAAAAGCTAAAGGTTGCCCATCCCGTTGCAGATATCGTGAGTTGTTGTGTACTTGCAATAAAGGCGTTCGTGCTTGAGTAGATTGCCGCTTTGACCTCAGCGGTTGGCTGGTATGTGCAGTAGATGCTATATTCATTTTTAGCGGTGGTAAAACTTGGTTGGGTAGGCCAGGCGCTGGCGTCGTAAGTTTGAGAGTAGCTATCGCCTTGTTTGCTGCTGACGCTCTGGTAGTACAAGTTTGCGGTGCCGCTACTACCGGATGCTGACCAAATGACCAAAATGTAAGTGTTGCCAGCAATAAGGCTTGGACCGCTGGAGAAGGCAAAGGTTACCCAGCCAGTTCCTGTGCTGACGGACTGTTGGTTAGTTTGTGCAACCCGACTGTCGTTAGAGTTGTTGTATATGGCGGCCTCCATGTTCTTTGCAGATGAGGAACACCCTATGTAGGCAGTTATGCTGGTGGCAACGCCATTGTATGTCGGGGCAAACTGACTACCTGTAATCGTGTTTATGATTGAAACCGTAGATTTGTAGGCAGTTGTGGAGCCAAATGTCTGCGCTGACGCTGCTTGGATGTGCGCTACAATGTTCTGGGCTACGGCGTTTGTTGGCAAGTTAAATATGGATCCAGTAATTGTGTTCTCGATACTTTGAGAAGACGTCCCGACGCTGGAATAGCCGAAAGTGGATGAGCCTGAAAAAGCGGAGGGATAAGAATTAAAAGTCATGTAGGCGCCGTCATTGCTCTGCAAGTTAGCTATTGTACCTGAAGCGAGGGTTGTCCCTTCTATTGGGTTGGCGCTGGTGGGATAATAGTTTTTGAGTTGTGTGCCTGCATTTGCTTCGGTTAAACTATCGTAAATCCCGTCGGGGGCTGATTGTTGTGCTGCGAAGTTGCTGTGGGTTCCTATATCGGGGTTAGAGTCTACTTTTGAATTGTAATTGTTTACGTAATCGCCGCCGTTTACTGTGGTTGTGTTGAATGTTAGGCTTCCCGTGATTTGGCTAAATGAGGAAGCTGCAACTATAATGCCACGCGAGTCTTGAACTTGGATAGCGTAAGCTTGGGTGTTGTTTATTTCAGGCGGAACGTCAATAGTATATGTTCCGTTGCTGGAGGAGGCAGGTTCGTCGGGCGGGTTTGGGTATGACCAGGGTGAGTTCGGGTATTGGTAGGAATAAAACTTGAAATTTGACATACTCAAATCGACTACCGGCTCGTTTTCATCTTGAGTAACGGTTAGGCGAACTTGATTGTTGGAAGGAGAAGGGAGAATTTGGACGTTTAATTGGCAGGATACCGAGTAGGCTATATCAGATATGCCTAATCCGTTCAGGTTATATGTAATGTTTAGGTTTCCTTCGCTATAGCTTGCATTCGTATACCAGTTGGTGCCTAGCGATAGGGCAGAGACGTTGAAGGAAGTGCCCCATTCTGGATTCGCGTCCGCTATATTTGCTAAGCCGCTTTTAAAGTAATTCGAGGATAGGTTATAAGCGTAAGAGGAGTTGCCTGTTTTCAGTAGAATGGAGCCGTAGTAGCCTACGGTGAAGCCTAGCACTTGTTTTAAGGCGAGGTTGGTTTCGTCTATGACGCTTATGATTTGCGGTTGATTTTGATTGGAGCCGTAACGTATGGCGGAATATGTAACCATGACGCTTGAGATGAGGATAACAGCGACAAACAAAGCCGCAATAATTGAAAACTGACCTTTATTGTTCATTGTTAGGTTCCTCCAATTAAGCCAAGCTGCAAAACCACCAAGCGGGAAGTGTCTTGAGCAGTGAAATCAAGAGCGTAAAGGCTAGGCTGATAATAAGAGAGAAGGGCAAGCGCTGTGATTCTTATGTCTGTCGAACATGTTAACCCTATGGGAATGAGTTTTCCGTTAATGGCTCCAGTAGAATTATAATACGCGAACGTGGATCCTGCAAGATATGTTTCTTTGTTTTCAACCACTGGATTGAAAACCGATGAAACTGCGGTTAGGTGGTAACTGCTCTCAATCGTTGAAGACACAGCTCTTGCTGCGGATTGGGTGGGAGATGGATAAATTCCGTAATAGTTCGACCAATATTGTGCATCAGATGAAATAGAAACAAGCGTTTGATCAGGTATTGTTATCGACCCCGAATCTGTAACATATTTTTGTCCACTCAATCCTTCCAAGAAGCTGTTCAGTCCAGCTGCTCCTACTGCCGGTGCCATTCCGAAAATGCCCCAGCCGTTTTGGTCAGATGACCCCGTGAAGTATCCAGTGTTTGAAACGTAATAGAATGGGTATCCTACTATGCTGACCCAAGTCCAGTTGTACTGGTTAACTTTTTGCCCTAAGGCGTAGCCATAGTAAGCGTATCCATTATTGGAGTATGGAGGTGCGCAATATGCCGAAGGTATCGGCACTGCTTCACCGCATGTGTTAATGACAACTGCGTTCCTGACGTTCTCGCCATGTAGCGATTTATCGTTCAAGATTTTCCCAAGTTGAGCCGTATTCTGCACCATCACGGTCTGGTTAAAGTAAGGTGACAGCAAGTTGTAAAGGTCCTGTGCCAAGCTTTGAGGGGTGTAACCAGTAATCCACCAGCCGTTCGCATCGCTACAGTTCAAGATGTAGAGGGTTATGGCTCCGCCGCTGTTTTCGCCGATTTTTTCGGGGGTAGGGTCAAAAGTGGCGCTGGAATTAGCAACAAGGTAAGATGATGCGTCTGAAGTGACTCCTAAGCTTTGAGCGTTTGATATGGATTTTTGAACAGTGTAAAGTGTGGCACCGTCTTGGCCACTGTTCACGTTATAAATTGTAAGGTTGTATAGTACGTTGGGCGGCAGGGAAGCTGAAAGGGCGACCTGTAACCCATCCATGAGCGTTGAGTTGTCAGTGTCAAAAGCGGCTTGGCTTAAACCATGATTTGAATCCAACATCTCCAGCGTAGTGAGTGAGAGGCGGCTGAGGTTCAGCGGTGACACTTGACGCGGCAAAGGTAAAACAGCAAAGAAGGAAGACGCTACGAAAGCTCCAGTTATGATGATTATTACTATTAGGACTTCAACGGTGCGCATCATTTTAGCTAGTCACCTGTGTTCCTTGAGTACTCCACAGCGATAGCTTCGCCTGGTAAGCGACATTGTTAACCGTGACTTGTCGCATGTCAGTTGCGACCCATTCCTGTTGCTGAGGGTTTCCGCCAAAGGTTACTGGAAACGCCAGAGAACTTACGCCCCAAGGCATCATTACTACGCCGCCTTGATTTGAGCCCTCTTGCTGGTAGGTAACTATCAAAATTCCAGTTGTACAAGTTGGCAAGAAAACAGTCGGAGGGGTGTTACCGGGAGTAGTTATGTTCGTTACGCTGCTGGAAGAGCCAAGAGACAAGGCGCTGAGCGTGTAATCTTCTGTTAAAATAACAAAAGTTGCATTATACTGCAGGGGAGACCCGTCTGGAAGAGGGGTGTTTAGGTCATAGTTGTGTGCCAAGGCAACTTCTTGTGAGGCCATATCCTGTACGATGGGAACCACGTATTGGTCTGTGGATGTGACGCGTGTATGATAGCCTACTCCTACAATACCATCTAGGTGTGTGTAGGCGATAAATGCGTAAACTTGGTTTGGGTCTGTTACGCTGGGAAATGTTATGTTATAAGCCATGCCTTGCGGGTCGGTGGTGGTGGCGCCGTTTTGTATGGTATAGGATGGGTATTGAGCCTCAGTTTGAGCTAATGTAACCAGGATGAGGCAATAGTTTATCGAAGCCCCAGCAAACGGAAAGCCTGTTCCCATTGCGCTTATAGACAGATTCAGTGGGGAACAGGCTTGATTTTCTGTTATGGACACTGTAATGTCGGGAGTAAGTGTTAGTTGGAAGCCGTAAGTGTCGTTTATTCCAAGCAGTGTTAAGGCTGTGGAGTAGTTGAGGGCTTGAGCGTTAGGTGTTAGCAGAAAGGCCCCAGTTCTAGGGCTTATGCTAGTATAGTATGTGTTAGGGGGGTTGTCATACTCGACAAGGTTTCCCGTTGCTGAACTTAACCGCATAAGTGAAAAGGCACTCAGCTGGTACTCTGTGAACTCTGGGTCTTGTACCCCAAAACCTGTTGGTGTAGAATTTTCTTGTCCCCATTTGCTTGGACTACCAGGACTAAGCAGCATGGTATCAAGGAGGTCGCTGCATTTTGTGGCAACAGCTCGATTCTGCTGATATGTTATTGCAGGCTGAACCATTTGACCAAATAGACCAACAAAAAGCAGTATCGCCGCTAAGAAAATGATTATTGAAACTATGTGGTCTATAGATACACCTGACAAATTTTATCCCTCATTTATCCGAACGAAAGCTGTATAGTTTGGTCTGGGAATTTCTGGGCGATTATGCAGGCGGTTGCCGAGTTGCTTGTGAATGTCGATTTCGCCCATTCGACGTTTTGCCCCAGTGCCACCGTCGTAGTAGTTGAGATGTCTGCGCCTACAAGGTTGAGGGTGACATCTAGGACTTGGCTTGAATGCAATCCAGGGTCTAAAACTGGTTGTAAGGTAGCATTCCCTGTGTAAACGTAGCCATCTATCAAAGGCTGAGAACCGAGGTTGCTTGTGAGTGTGCAGCTGAGAATGGATGTATGGTTAAGGGAAAGGTACATTTGTTCGATACTGCTGCTCAAATAGCTGGCGGTTTCCTGAAGTTGAAGCGTTCTCTGTTCATCTACATACTGATTCATTACTACATTGACAAACATTGGAAACAGGAAAATCTGAAGAATCAAAACCGGAATCAAAATCATATATTCAACAGTAACTTCCATCCATAATCACCCACCATATTATCCGTATAATCCCAACGAAACCGACACACCGCCCACGTACAACTCCACGGTTGAGGCAGGGAAAGTTTCGGTTACAGTATATTGTCCATTTGCAAGTGAGTTTTTAAACGGGAAAAACCCTGAATTGAAGCCCTCAGAGGCTAGGGGAAATGTTGCGGTGAACTGAACTTCAGTGACATCACTGTAAACGTACTGATGGACAGATTGGCCGGTCAAAGTGACTGATTGAGAAAGCCCCAAGTTCGTACCGTTTTGGAGTAATGGCAGGTAAAATTCCTCATAGTTCTGGGAGCCTACGGTAGTGCTCAGCATTCTAATTGAGGGAACAACCGCTACGCGAAGAAAGTTTCCATCCGTCATAGGCAATTTCTCAATGGCATAAACATCACTCACAGGCGCAGAGGGACCTTCCTGCAAAAATGAACCGGTCGAAGAAAGTTGGTCCAGATAATTATTGCCTAACGTATATTCGGTTGTAGGCATGTTGAACAGAATTATGCCTGTTTCCAGAGAGGGGACAACTGGTTCCCAGCCAGAGCCTTGTTTGATTTCCATGGAATAGCTCAGCGGTTGAGTCGCACTGGTAGTATTCACGAATTCTAAACTTCCATATGTGCTTGAGTAAGTTATGGTTTGAGTTCTACCCATCATCCATGCGACATCGTCGATTTGGAGCCCCGTCGTCTGCATGAACTGCTTGTTGGTGCTGAAGTCGTTTTGAGCCATGCTTGAGCTTAGATAAGTTTGTGCATATGACATCGCTACTAGAACCATGACGATGATGGCGCTGGTCATGATAACTGTAGCAATGGCTGGGCTAATTGCTCGGTTATCACTGTGCAAAGTTTTTCTCTTGTGCTGGTTGTAGACGGATCTCGTTTTCTTTTGCTCCTATCAAATTTTAACGAACATAGGTATGAGTTTAGCAGCTAACAGGGCGATTATAACAAGGATGGCTGAATGTTTGAATCCGGCAGAGATTGATTCCTCACTTATTTTTCCCGCCACAATTCCAATGATATAACTGTTGAAGATAACTGCGGTCATGAATATCGTTTGCATCAGGCCTTTGCTTGCTGCAGATGCTGCGGTTGAGACGCTTGTGGTTGTTACGCCGAAGCCTGTGGTAAAACTCATCATCATGACAGTTGTTGCTACAAGCAAGATTGATGCCAAGTAGGGCATCATTACGTAGGGACGAACGGACATTTTCTTTTCTTTGTCCACTTCCGCCGTTAAACTGTTAAAGCGGGCCAAGGATTCAATCATTGCGATGGTGCCTCCGCCAACATCTATGGTTTCAACTAGGAGAAACATGACTATTTGCACCATCCAACTGCGCGTGCGATGAAGAAAATCCATCATGACCTTCTTGAGTGGGATACCCCAAGAAATATCGGAGCTGATTTTACGAAGTTCTTTGCTAAAAGAGCCATAGTCTCGTGTGGACAGGTTTTCGATGCATTTTTCTGGCGACAAACCTGTTTTTCGCACTTCCGTGAGGTCTCTGAGAAAACTTGTGATTCCCTCTTCCATGCTGTTCTTAGTCTTGGCCAATCTCATGTCCACTACGGCTGCTGGCGCAACAGTAATAAACAAGGCAACAGTTAGGGCTATGGGCAAATCAAGGCCCCAAGCTTGCAAGGTGCTGAAGAGGGGAAGCTGGATTGTTCCCATGAAGTTTGTGAGCAGTAAGAATACGATTATGCCTATTACACTGCATATCCCGAACACTTTGTAGGGACGCATTTCCACTATCGGCGTTTTCGGCTGCATGCTATGAGCTAGATAGACGAATACGACTGCGAGCAGTGGCGAGAAAAGGTAAGTGTACATTAGTATGCCCGAGTACGTGGATAAGTTGGTGCCTGTGCTGGTCCCCGTTTGAATTTGCTGTACAGCGAAGAGTATGTAAAAACAAAGCGACATCATGACCATAACGATGATGAAGGTTTCAAGTAGCATTCCAAGGCGTTCAGCAGCGGCTTTAACGCGGAGCGCACGAATTTTGAATATGTCTTCGGCTTTTCGCTCAAGGAAATGTCCGATGTCGCCGCCGATTATAACAGTTGAAGCGTAACCGCTCAGAAAATCTTTGAATACGTCTAGCGGCACTTTTTTTGCAGCCCCTTCAAGGGCTGATAGTGGGTCAACACCAAATACTTCAACGTCTTTCATAATATCTCTTGCTTCACTACGCATTGCGGGCATAAGGTCTACTTCTGATAGCCGCTTGAAGCTAGTGTACGGTGCAATGCCGCCGGCTGCCATGACGCTAATGTATGCTGCCGCAAAAGGTATTTCACGCTCCAAGTTTGTTGCTCGGTCGCTGGCGTTAGAGCTGGGAACAACTAAGAATCCAGCGACTACAAAAAGCGGAAGCGGTACCAAAATGAGCAGAGGTATAAATCGAGTGAGCAAAACAATCACTATAGCCAGCACTGACACGGGAAGAGTCAGCATGGCGGTGAAGAACATCATTGAAATGTAAGTTTCAGGGTAAATTTTTACCCGTCCCTTTTCTAAGGAACCTTTAATGTGGAAAACATTGTTCAAAAAATACGGTGTAATACGCCCGAAGATGCGATAGGACAGGGCTTCAAATTTCTCTAGAAGCGGCAACTATTTTTACCTCCTCGTTTGCGCGGATTTTTTGGTAGAATTCTTTTGGTCTTGCGTAGTATTCTGCAATTATTGATGCTACTTCTTTGTAGCTTCTGATTTTTTGTTGCCGCATCCAGTGCAGAACATTACTGCGTCTTTTCATTTCTTCGAGTAAATCTTGTGTTGTCACTCCCAACCGTTTGGAAACAGATGATAACAATACGCTATTTTCCGGAGAAGCTATTTGTAGGTCGGCGTTTGGATCCCATCGGAAGATATTTAGATAATTTTCAAAGTTGACAATTTCGTTAGTGGAAAGTATGCGCCTGTAAGCTTTTTTTACTCCGTTCTTGACTAGGTGCACTCGCTGCACGGATATGACTACGTTCATTAATGGAATATATGCTGGAGAAATTTCCATGGGTTTCTGGGTTAACCGTTTTACTGCTGAATCCAAGTCTTCAGCGTGCATGGTGCACATGCCGCCGTGACCTGTGGCTAAGGCTTGGAAGAGAACGTACGCTTCTTGACCTCTCACCTCGCCTACGATTAACATGTCAGGGCGGTGACGCATAGAAGCTTTAACAAGATCAAAGAGGGGTACTTCACCGACGCTGCTTCCGCCTAAACCATAGCTTTGACGTGAAATGAGTGAAACCCAGTTTTCAGCGGACAAGTTTAACTCGGCGGTTTCTTCTATTGTGACGATTTTGCTTCCCGGTTTGATTAGGCAGGCTAAGGCGTTTAATGCGGTGGTTTTGCCTGCTGCTGTTCCACCGAGAATCATGATGGAGGCGCGGTTTTCTAGGCAAATCCATAGGTAGGCTGCCAGTTCTTCAGTGAATGTGCCTATATTGATTAAATCTATTATTGAGTAGGGGTCATCTCGGAACTTTCGGATCGTAAAAGCTGTTCCGAAAGGTGTGATTTCTCGCCTGTAAAGCACAGCTAATCTATGTTTACCGGGAAGAGAAGCGTCAACTATTGGGAAGGCGGAGCTGACGTGTTTTCCAGCCATGTGAACAAGTTTGCCTACCATGTTGTCGAGGACTTCATCGCTTTCAAATTGAACGTTGGTTTCTATGCTTTCGAAGGTTCGGTGCCAAATGTAAAGTGGCCTGTTTACTCCGTCGCATGAAATGTCTTCTATGTTTGGGTCGCGCATTAATGAATCGATTTTGCCGTAGCCGACGAGATCACGTTCTGCGTGGTAGATGATTTTGTACCATGAAACATCGGGTAACCAGCCGAGGCTAATGCGGTATTTATCCACTATTTTTTTGGCTTCTTGAGCGAAGAATTTTCTTGGGTCCTTTATTTGGTCTTTTGGTGACTCAATTTCGGCGAGCAGCATGTCTAGGATGCGATTGTATATGCCTCGTTCCAGTGGATCAAGCTGTAGCTCATCAAGAACATACTTGTATTCGCCTGTTTTGGGGTCTTGAACTATTACAACCTGGGAGAACGGCTCGTACAAGGGGTATTTGTCGGCTATTTTGATCCCTTTTGGTAAGGATTTGGCTACTGAGGGAATTTCTGGCTCTGGCGTTTTCTTTTTGGAACCTAGATTGATTTTTGGAAGATTGAATCTTTTATTACTGCTTGGTTTGCTTTCTGTTGATGTTTGGCTGGGTGTTTTGTTTGCATTTCGAGTGGGTCGTAGCTTGGTGATGGATTCTTTGAGTTTTTGTTTGAGGCTTTGCTTTGGCATTGTTGGTCTGTATTCAGGATTCATGTCAACGCTTATTAAATATTACGTCTCAATACATACTAATGTTGAAGTGTTGAACACAACGACAATAAATAAGCAAGAGTAATCATCATCCAAAAGTCATCGGCTATCAAAACAATTTTAAACCAATAAGACATGTCATACACAGAAACGTCAATGGAAGTAAAATAACTTGAATCAGACCTCAAAAATCATTAACCAAGCGAAAAAAGAAGGCAGAAAAGCGCTTCTTGAACCTGAAGCCAAAACCGTCTGCGTGGACTATGGCATTCCAGTTACCAAATTCAAAGTGGCATTAAACGAAAATGAAGCAGCAGAATACGCCTGCGAAATCGGGTACCCTGTTGTATTAAAGATTGTTTCGCCAGACGTAATCCACAAATCCGACGCTGGAGGCGTCATCGTTAACCTGAAAAACCCAGCCGAAGTCACCGACGCCTACAAAAAAATCTTGGAAAACGTTAAAAAATACTATGCCGACGCAAAAATCGTCGGCGTTTTAGTGCAGGAAATGGCGCCGCAGTCAACCGAAGTCATCGTTGGAGCCATCAAAGACCCCCAGTTTGGACAAACAGTAATGTTCGGTTTAGGCGGGATATTTGTTGAAATCCTCAAAGACGTAAGCTTCAGGATTGCACCCATAACCGCGGATGATGCGAAGGAAATGATTACTGAACTTAAGGCTTATCCGCTTCTGAAGGGTTACAGAAACACGCCGCCCGCAGACATCGACGCCCTAATAAGCATACTAATCGCCACTTCACGCCTCGTCATGGATAACCCTGAAATCAAAGAGCTAGACCTGAACCCAGTGATGGCTTACCAGAAAGGCGCAAAAACAGTCGACGCAAGAATAATACTCGAATAAGGTCCTGTTAACTTGGCGGGAGATTACGGCTTAGATAGGGTATTTGTGTGTGTGCTCTCTCACAGCCTACCCCCTCGGTCTACTAGATGAGCCTAATAGACGCCAACTATGATTCAACACAGTTCAACATAGAATTAATTCCCGCACTTTCAACATGAATTAAGCTGTTTTACATGTCGAATAAGCTTACTTTTAACATGGACTTTATTGCTGTGCCACGCATCGTTACAGAATCCTTCGTAATAAACGCTGCAAACTGAGAGCACTAGGTGCCCATCTGCCTAAGAAAGTGTTAAATACTGTTCGAAGAGATACGCTATCCAAGCTAATTTCCAGAGAAATCCGAATGCTTGCTTACGAACTCTTCCTAAAAAATCAGAAAAACACAGACGAAACTATAAAGAGAATTGTTCCAATAAAAAAAGTGTTTGTTAAAGTTGATGGTGCCGTAACTCTTCAGTTAGACCCAAAATCTTTAGAGGATTACGGTGATGAACCAAAGCAAAATGATTCTTTCCGTAAAACTCTTTCTATGCCTTTAAATTATTTGGAATCAGTTGGTCTCCCCAATAGGGCTACTGGAGCTGCATCTAAGAAACCGTATGTAGAATTTTATGGCGTTTACAGGAAAGGGAAACTACAAATCTCTGTTCAAGGGGAAAAGAATAAAGACGAAACAAACAAGCCTTCCTTTGAATACCTCTTCGACTGCGAAAATAACAAAGAGGAATCAGCATCTAAAGCAGATTCTTTAGTCTTGAGATTAGATAAGAAGAACTACTTTGTGCGAGATAAAAATCTCTTTGAAATTTATAGCGAAGCCGGGATTGTAAATGCTGATGGTGCACTGACTTCTGAGCTTTTTTTCAAAGTTTGCGGCGCCTTTGCATCATTCTGGCAAGCGAAAAAAATGTGCGAAGAACTCAAGGACTTTTGGGGAAATATCCGATTCCGCATAGTTGTATTGCCTTATTCGCTTGTGTCGGATGAGTTGAAAATTGAATACCGCTGTGATGCGCGCGCAGATGTCGTTTTGACTCAAGAGTTCGAGGATTCTTTTGGGACTTCTGCAACAGATTTTCCCTCAAAGACTACTATAAACGCAAAGTTTGTTTCCTTTGACGACCAAGCGTTTACCCTTAATTGTAAAACGGGCAAAGATTTCTACCAGAATCTAGGCATAGGTAATCAGTCCTTCCCAAAGATAAATATGCCATCGGATAGCAGATTTGACATATCGGGTTTGACTTGGTATTTTCTTGATATTAATGTCCCAGAATTTCAATTTGAAAAAAAGGGAGCTGGAATATACGACCAACTTCTCAGCAATTACAAGCTTCTGTCCAGTCGACCAGGAGTATCTGCCAGCCGTGCATCGAATATGAAGATTATATGCGTTAAAGCAGCACAAGCTAAGCTTGAAGTGCTTCTTGATGAAAACCTGACTTTTGATCAAATGAAGGAAATGTTTAGCAGCGCTCAGGATAATTTTTTATGGCATCCTAAGGCGTTAGAATCCCTCATTATAAAAAGAAAAAACGACATTATATGGACAGATTATCTTATGGCCATAAGGTGTTTCATGACGGGCACCTTTTTTGATCGAGCTGTTTTGCTCCAACACTATTTAATTATAATAAGGGAAAATTATCTTTGGGATTGGATAAAGGGCGCTGAAAAGGAGAAAAAAACGAAACAGGAATTCTTCGAAACTGCCCAGTTTTGTTTGAAGCTATTAACTCATGATGGAAAAAAGGGATTAGTTATGAACAAAAATGAAGAATATGCGTATAAAATTGGACTCATTGCTGGAAAATATGTAAAATTTAAGCGAGACGCCAAAGAAGCGAATAACTCAACGAATGACATTTTGACCTATTCAAAGTATGACAGAGAGAAGCTCAGATTTGTCTATTCGCGAGTGAGCTTGGGCATTTCGCTCTCTAAAGCCGCTGATGTCAACCGATCAGATAGCATTACACAAATAATAAAAAAGGATATACCGATCGATGAAATCGACGATGCGAAAGCGCATGAAGATTACTCTTATTTCTTCTACAAAGGAGTTTTCGAGAATCTCTAACAAAAGGTGAATGGACATGACAAAAAATAAAGAAAATGGTTTAAAAAATCTTAGAAAAGAAGTACTATTCTATTATGAATCGAGGAATAATCCGAATGGTGATCCTGGCTTCGAAAATCAACCAAGATTGATGTCAGATGGAACAATAATGGTCACAGACGTTAGAATCAAACGCACAATTCGGGATTATGCAAAAAACGAATATGGTTATACACTTTTCGTAGATTTCGATAAGGATGGCAAGGCTGTTACCGCCGATGACAGAGCAAGAGAAATCCTAAAGGATGAATCGAATGATGACGTCATAAAAGGATTAGCTTGTAAAACGTTTGATGTACCCTTATTCGGTGGACTGGTTACAATTAGGAATGATAAGGGCAAGGGCAGCTCTCAGAAGCTAACGGGTCCTGTCCAATTCGCCATAGGCAGAAGCATCAACCAAGTACAAATATTGAATCCGATGATTACTGGCAGGTTTGTCGGAAAAGAGAGAAAGAGCGAAAAAGTTGACGCCCAAGGTGACACGCAGAAAGAGGAACAATTCAGCACATTTGGGAAGTTTTACGCTGTAGATTACGCATTAATAAAAATACATGGCGCAGTAAACCCAATGAATCTCGGACAATATTTAGAGGACACAGAAGTTTTAGCAAGCTTCAAAAAAGCAGAAGAAAAGCTTGTTTCCTGTCTTTGGGAAGGAACAAACGCATTAATTACTCGGTCGAAATTTCCTCAAAGGAGCATATTTCTGCTGGAAGTGACTTATGATTCCGCTATCTATAATGACTTGCCGATTTTGGTAGAAGAAGACCCTGCACTTAAAGAAAAAGTTAGCAGTCTGACGAGTTCTCCATTGCGGTTCGAGAAGCTGATCGATGCGTTGTCGGCTCGTAAGGGAAAAGTGAAAAACATACGGATAGCTTGCTGCAGAGAGTTGTTGAAGGATACTTCGCAGTTAATAAAAAGCATTGAAAAGTTGAACATTCCTGTTGAACTGATCAAAACGGAGGAAGCGCCCAATTGAGTATTGTCTCCTTCGACCTTGAAGGAGACTTCGCAGCCTTCAAAGACCCATCGGTTACCACAAACCAAACTGTAACTGTCATACCGTCAAAAAGCGCAGTAATCGGCTTGATAGGCGCCTTGTTAGGTATCAGAAGGTCCAACTCGATATTTGACGATATTTACTGCGAAAGTTATATCGATCTGCTGAAAAAAACTGCAATTGGAATCAAAGTTAGAAGTCAACCGGTGAAGTGGACTTTCTTCACAAATCATCGTTCGCTAAAAGAGGCAAAAACAAAACCTTTCAAGACAGAGCTTCTGGTTGCCCCTCACTATACTATTTTTGTCAAGTCTACAAATGAGGTGAACCAAGTGCTGCTTGAACGACTTAAAGGTAACAACTTTGTTTTTTCGCCAACTCTGGGTCATTCGTATTGCCCAGCGAGAATTCCCCGTTTTCATAAAATTGATAATGTGAAAGAAGTTGAGCCTTTCGACCGACTTGTTTCAGCAGTCTTTTTAGATGAGGTTGTGGAGTCTAAGGGTGGAAATTCAGGGGTTAAATTTGATGAAACGGATGGGTTACCCGCTAGAGTTTTTGTTGAGCGACATCTTCACCATTACTTTAAGGGTGATTCACTGAAAAGAACAGTGCTGCGTCATTTCATACCTGTTCCTGTGAATTCTATCTGTTCTTGCGTTCGGTTATCTTCTTTTTATTCGCAGTTATCTTTAGCAAGGTTTTATGCCTTTGATGATTCTGAGGAAGTTTTATGTCTCTATTAGGAACCCCTTTTTTCTTGGGACTTGAGATGCTTGGTTGCTTTTGACAGTTTCTATGCTCGTCCTAAAGAGATTGAAGGTTCAGGGCTGATCGCTCATTCTTTAAAAACAGCAAAAGGCGCGCGGGAAATAGCTTCAAGCATAGGTCTTGGTGATCCTGCTTTTTATGCGGGTTTACTTCATGATGTTGGAAAACTTAACCCGTACTATCAAGAACTTTTTTCAAGTGATCCGTCAAGTCGTGAAAACGTGAAAATTGGAGTCGATAGAAATTATGTAAGGGCTCACGCGATTTTTTCGGCTTTAGCCGCTTACGGGTTAAGTAATAATGAGGTTTTAACACGGCAGGGTTGGATGCAGGTGTTATTTGCTGTATCGGGTCATCATTCTAAGCTTACGCAGTTTTATAAGAGCTTGGAGTATTGTAACAAAGACAAACGCCGTTTTGATAAAAGTTTTGAGGGCGTCGGGGTTAACCTGCAGAGGTTCATTCAAGAGGTTAGTGCACTTGAGGATTTTAGAGGTTTAGATTGGGATTTATGTCTTAAGAGATTCAAACGTTTGAGTAAACCCCAAAATGAGGATGGCTTTGAGGCTGAAAACAAGGTGGTTGCTCCGATGGATTTTTTGGATTTTTCCGCGGTGTATTCGGCGCTTATTCTAGCTGACCGTGGCAGTTTTTTTGATTGGAAAAATCCTGCTTTCAATATTAACTTTGACACAAGCGTTTTAGTGAAAAGTGGTTATTTGTCTGCTCTTAGGGGGGCTTTTCAAGAAAAAGTTCTTTCTCAAAATGAGTTTGAGGATAGATTGATGGTTTTGAAGGCGCCTACAGGAATAGGTAAGACAAAGATTTTTCTTGATATAGTTAACCGTCTTTCGCAGAAGAGGGTGTTTGAAAGAGTATTTTATTTTTCTCCACTGTTAGCGCTTACTGAAGATTTTGAAGCTAAGCTTTTTGGCAAAAATGAGGTTGAAGCTGTTCTTAAGCAAAAAGACTTGGAAAAAGTTTTGATATATAATCATGCTTTTGTTGGGAGTCTTCTTAAAAAAACCAGTGGAGTGGTAAGTGACGAGGAAGAAGCGGGTTTTAGGAAAACCCGTGAATATTTTGAAGTTGAGTCTTTTAATAGAGAATTGATTGTTTCAACGACGCAGAGATTATTGATGGTGCTTTATTCGAATGAGCCGGCTGATAAGGAGAAGCTTCTTGCTTTTAAAAATTCTTTTTTGATTATAGATGAGGTTCAGACGATTCCGAAGTTTTTGCTTCCCAATCTTCTCTCTTTGTTTAGGGTGCTTGTTGACAAGTACAATTCAACGATTCTTTTAGTTAGTGCTACTGTGCCTCAAGAAGTTAATGGTTTGCCAATGTTGAATACTCCAGACGAAGTGAAGGATAATTATTTGCGGTTGACTTCTAAACGGATCGAGTTTAAGGCAGGTTTTGATGTTTCATTGGAGGTGCCTGTTCTCGGGAGTGATGAGCGCGTACTTTTTATGGTTAATACTCGGCGGAAAGCTTGTAAACTCTACGAGGATATATCGCGGCTTAAATCTGATGTGGTTTACTTATCAAGCGGTATTAAGAAGTGCGCAAGGAAGAAGGCTGTTGAGGATCTTCATAGTTCTGGTACTGCAACTGTTGTTTCAACGCAAGTTATGGAGGCTGGTGTTGATGTGAGCTTCACTCGAATGTATCGAGAGGTGGCCCCGTTAGATAATATTGTTCAGGCAATGGGGCGTCTTAGTCGGGAAGGTGAGGTGGCTGAACCTGTTTTGACGGTTTTTGATTTGGATGATGATTATAGACCCTATAGTGAACTTGAAATGAACCTTTCTAAACGGTTGATTCCACAGTTGCATTCGTCGGTTGATTTGTATGAGCGTTTACCTGAGTATTACCGCAAAGTTAGCGAAAGTAACAAACTTAATAGTAAATTGGCTGACGAGTTGAGTTCTAGTATGAAGCGGCTTGAGTTTGAGGATGTTTGGGCTTTCATTAAAAGTCATGTTTTGCCTGTGGAGTTGGGTGATTCTGTTTTTATACCCGACTTGTCGGAGTGGGATGAAGTGAAGTCGCGGTTCTTGTCTTCAGGTTCTTTTGATAGTAAGGGTGCGTTGTATAAACGGTTTTCAGGTTTTATGGCAGAGTTGCCTGGGACAGTTGAAGGGCTAAAATTGATGGACCAGTTTGATGATGACTTGTTTAATATAGGGGTTCTTTTGCCTAAGAAAGAGTGTGTTTCCAAAGTTTACGATCCGGTTATAGGGCTTGATAAATGGGTGAAAGCTCGTGAGTAAACCTGATGTTTCAGTTGCTAAAAAAGATCAGTCAGTCAAGATTTGCAGGGTGAAACTGCATTTCGTAGATGATGCTTCTTGTATTTCATCAGTTAAGTTGAGGGGTTTTTGCGGTAACCTTTTTGTTGATGACGCCGAGTTTCATCATCATTCTGAGCGGTCTTATCATTATCCGCTCATCCAGTACAAACGGGTTAATGGCGAACTGATGGTGGTAGGTCTTCAGGATTACGCCAATGTCTTGATGAATAAACTGGCGTCAATTGATACGGTCTCAACCGTGCAAGGGACTTTTGAGGTTAATAGTAAAGAGATTGAACTGCAAACTTGGCCTGTCTGTAGCAGGACCTGTTTCTATGAGTTCGTAACGCCTTGGATTCCGTTAAATGAGAAAAATTATGCTACATTTACGGTTTTGGACAAAGAGCAGCAAAAAGGGTTCTTAGAGAAAATACTGGTGGGGAATACGTTAAGTTGTCTTAAAGGTTTGGGCATTTTTGTGACCTACCGCATTAATTCTCAAATCACCATGTTTAGGCCGTTATGTGTAAAAGCCCATGGTAATCCGTTCGAGGCTTTCGTTGCCCGTTTCTGTTTGAATGTTGATCTTCCAGATTTTATAGGGTTGGGAAAGAGTGTTTCGAAAGGGTTTGGTACGATAAGGCGAGTGGCATGATAGTTGAGATAAGTGAACATGGGAGTGTGTTGAAGAGAAATCATGATTGTTTCCTGATTCAAACGCCAAGTGACAAGATAGAGATACCTGCAGAAAAAGTTGACGCCATAATGATCACTGCCAACGCTCTGGTTAGCACTCAGGCGGTGGCTCTGTGTTTGGAAAAAGGTATCCAGCTGGTCTTGGCAAATTGGTCAGGTAAACCGTTTGGAAGGTTTTGGATGAGCACACCTGGGAGGGCGACAGAGGTTAGGCGAAAGCAGTACCTTCATCAAGAGTCTGTTCTAGCATTCGAGCTATCTAAGGAGATAGTATCTCGGAAACTTCGTGAACAAAAAAAGCTACTAGTCGATCTAAAAAATAATAGAAAAACTCCAAGCGAAAAAGTACAAAAAGCCATTGAAAGCATTAATAGGTCATTGGCGAGCTTGAAATCACTTGAGTATGCGCTCTCTTTCAAGCAGTCCCTTTTAGGCATCGAAGGTTTTGCGGCTTCAGAATATTTCTCGGCGATTTCGGCGATATTGCCTAAAAAATATGCGTTTAGGGAGAGAAGTCGGCAACCTGCTGAGGACAAATTTAATGCAGTTCTGAATTATGCTTATGGGTTGACTTATTCAAGTTTGGAAAAGGTGGTTATTTTGAGTGGGTTAGATCCGAATGCTGGAATTTACCATGCAGATGCGTATGGTAAGCCAACTTTGGTCTTTGACGTGATTGAGCTGTTTAGGGCTAAAGTTGATCGTTTGGCGATAAAATTGTTCACTAAAAGAATGGTCGGGGATTCTTGGTTTACAGTTCCGCAGCAAGGTGAGCCCGCGTCTGGAGTTTTCCTCTCTAAGGAAGGGCGAAAAGCTGTAATTGATGGATACATGACAGATGTATCAAAATCAATAGAGCGAGAAGGCTGGGTTTACTGCCGAAAAATGATAGCTAAATTGATGGAAGAAGGTTGATTCTTGAAGAAAAACATGTACTATGCTGTATATGACATATCTGATGACAAGACCCGCTCACGCATAGTCCAAGCGCTCAAAGATATAGGCTTCGTTAGAATACAGAAAAGTGTTTTTTGCGGTTCTCTTTCATCTCAGCAGAAGAAGGATTTGGTGGAGAAGCTTAAGCGTATTGCTGGGGAAGATGAGTCTATATACTTGATTTTTGCTTGCCAGAAATGCTTTGGCAGAGTCACCATTATCGGTCAAGGATTCGATAAAGAGTACGTCTCGAATAATCTGGAGAGTATGGTACTTTGAGTAGTGGTCTATCTGTTACAAACGCGGTTGAGCATGCTTTTTGTCCCCGATTCACCTATTTCCAGCTAGTTCTTGGAATTGAACAGCGAGAAGGAAAACGTGGAACAGTACTAGCAGGGAGAACTTTCCATAGTCGCCATTCCACGACTAACAAGAGCTACAAAATCAAAAGATTGAACGGTGTAAAGTTGACGGAGATACTGCTTTACTCTAAGGAATACATGTTTTCAGGTAAAATCGATGAGGCTATAGAAACATCTGATGAGATTCTTATCATAGAACGAAAGTATTCCGATTATGTAGTCATAGGTCCGACGATGAAAACGCAGTTGGGTTTACTGGCCATTCTTGCGGAAGAGAACTTTGGGAAAAAAGTGAAAAGAGCAATAATTGTTTTTGACAAAACAAAACGAATTGAAATCCAAGTAAAAATCACAAAAAATATCAAACAATTAGCCCTATCGACACTTCAGAAAACACGTGATGTTTTAAGTTCAGGAATTATCCCTCCGTCCAGACATGATAACCGTTGCCTGAACTGTTGTTACCGAAAAATCTGTCCACCATGTACTTCAAAAAGACAACCGTCTACAGATGTTTCTGCAAACTATGCCTAAGGAATTTTTGGGCAAAGCCTTTTCTTTATAAAGGCTCTAATAATCAAGAGATCATGAAAAATCAATTTCCAAAAAAGCACAAAACCTGCCTCGAACACACAATAAACCCCAATTTGCCGGCTGTCCAAAAAGGTGATCCATCAAAACAAGGATTGAAAC